>Ga0164292_10000429_pt1 | contig 32651 bp, 48 predicted proteins | sample GEODES117metaG_FD_111486 | JGI IMG/M metagenome (GOLD analysis project Ga0164292, IMG submission 111486) | Eutrophic lake water microbial communities from Lake Mendota, Wisconsin, USA - GEODES117 metaG | ecosystem: Environmental > Aquatic > Freshwater > Lake | place: USA: Lake Mendota...
CGAACGGCCGGCACCGTTGTTCCGTTATGATGACGCAGGCGACAGGTTCTATGCACGGGTAAACGACGTCGATGTTAAATGGTATCCATCCGTTACGCGCATCATCAAGGCCACCTCACCAACGCCCCCAGGGCTCATTGCATGGTATGCCAAGCATGGCGTCGAAGGTGCCAACCAGCTACGAGACGAAGCCGCCGAACGTGGTACACAGATGCACATCCTGTTTGAGCGGTACATGGCAGGGCAGACGATTGAGATGGCAACGCTGTCTGAGTTTCATTCCAAGGCCCTCATGTCATTCGATGCGTTCTTCCGCAAAGACGTCGATGAAGTGTATGCTGTTGAGATGCTACTATACAGCGACCGCCATGAGTTTGCAGGAACGTGCGACCTCGTATGCAAGCTCAATAATGGCAAAATCGCCATAGTTGATTTCAAGAGCGGATCGTCAGTATACGACGACTACGCTGTCCAGCTGGAGATGTATAGGCTTGCATGGAACGAACATGCCGAAGCGCATGGCTGGCCTGTCGTGACTGAGATATACAACTGGCTCCCTAAAGACTGGCGAACCGATCCAACGTGGACGTGGAAACGTCAGACAGGAGAGGTAAGCCTGAACGAAATAGCTGCACGGTGCCTGCTGTTTAAATCCATGAACGGCACACTGCGTACACCAAGAGAAAAGAAAATTTACACGGGAACTTTACCTGGACAAGCAACTATCGAGATTGTGCGCCCTGAAGACATCGCAAGGGCTGCCTACGAACGGCTGGCAAAGAACGACGAAACACTGACCGACGACGACTGGCTTCTCTCCGTAGGCCACTCGTAAACCGTGCCGGTGTCTGTTGTGGTTGACGGGCACCGGTGCGTATTGTTACACCAACCACACAACCCACATTTTTCACCTTTTCAGGATCACCTATCATGGGTTTTCAATCATCATCGGTGGCAACAAATGCCACTTACTTCACCCTCAGCGATGGCAAGTGCCGCATTCGCCTTCGTGAGGCCACAGCAGAGTCTGTATCTCGTGTAACCAAAGACGGGAACACTGTGCACGAATTAGTGCACGATGAGTTCACAGGGCTTGTGCGAGCCATAGAGGTTGCCGATACCGACTTCGGTAAGCAGTGGCGTATCACCTTCGTCGATGCGCCATATACCTATGTTTTGACACTAAAATACTCTAGTAATTATGCCAGAACACTCATACAGGCGCTCTGCAATCCCGAGTGGGATGCAACGCTGGACACAACAGTCAAGCCTTACAGCTTCTCACCAAAGGACGACGCCAGCAGAGTCATCACCGGCTGCACTGTCTCACAGCGTGGCAAGAAGATCGAGCGCCTCTATTGTAGTTCCATCAACCCCGTCGACGGGAAGATCATTTTACCAGATCTGGAAAAAGTCAAGGTACGAGGCCAGGAGATTTGGGACGACACGAAGCGAATGGACTTCCTACTGTCTGAGTTCCAAGCTAAGGTAAGCCCCAAGCTACAACGCAACGAACGTGTTGTTACCGTCAACGAAACGTTACCACCAGCACAAGGAGACGACGATGCAACGCTCCCTTTCTGACGTGTGGAAACAACTGTTTGAGCATAGCGACCCGAACAAGATGGCTTACGTTCCGGTTGTACAGTACATTTCAGCGTATAAGCAAGGAAATTGTGTACAGTTGAAGGTGCAGATAATACGTAACAGCGTAAGATGTACGCGAACTCTTGCCTGTGGTAACTTTATCGCCTTCGTAAGTGCATTTAACAAGCTGCAGGAAGAACTGGCAACGTTTATAGAATCCAACGGTGCCGTTGTGCCACCTAAGAATCCAAACTACGAACAGCGCCAAATCACCGTTATCAAGAAATACCTTGACAAGAAACGTGCTGAATACGCCGAAATCGAGGCTGCCAAGAGGCTGGCACACGATATCCACATTAGCAAGACCATTGGCAAGGTTCGCCCGATGATTGACTACGTGCTGAACAGGTACCGACCTGTTGTCGATCAGTTCGCATACGTTAACGTCTACGGACGACCAGTAGAGAAGTTTTTTTACTAACCAATAAGCAGGGTATGCCCCTGCGTGTCGGTAGTAAATACCAACACAGCAACGCCTGTGGTGGAGTTTGGAACAAGGGCCGGTTGTGGAAGGCCGGCCCTTAATTTTTTACACGAAGAAACAACCATGAGTAATTTTATACCCAAAGCAATAGAAACCGAATATAACGGTTACAAATTCAGATCGCGCCTTGAGGCCAGATGGGCCGTAGTTTTTGATTGGTTAAAGGTAAAATATCAGTATGAACCGCAAGGCTTTGAACTAGAGGATGGCCTGCGTTACTTACCAGATTTTTATTTGCCTGAACATAAACTTTATGTTGAAATAAAGGCTGATGCCAATGCTGCAATTGCATCTGGAGACAAATTGAAAAGATTTGCTGATATGGTCAGAGCTAATGGTCAATACTATGCTGTCTTTTATGACGTGCCACATTATGAAGCATGTGTTTATGAAAAATACAAATATCAGTCAATTGAATTTGAACATTCAAAGCCAGTCGGCCTAACGTTAAAACCTGTATTGCGTAAACGAGCGCTTAACAACATAGAATATGAGAGATTTTCGGCAAACGGCACTCTAAATTGTGCCAGATGTAACGATGATTTTACACATCTAGAAAAAATTGAACCATATACATATGACGATCGCATGGCAGTTAAATTGAGTTTTACCTGCGAGGCATGTTCAGAAAGAGATCACAAAGGTGGTTTTGACGAGATTGCCTTTTTTATTGAAATTGAGAATCATTCTGGGCATACGTATATCGAACAGAGTTATATGTACACAGAAAATAATCAGCTACTTATACTAAGCGGTTGTGATTACCAATTGTTAGAAGACGCACTGTATGCTGGGCGAACAGCTAGATTTGAGCATGGCCAGCAACCACTAACAATGCAACTGCCCAGCAAAAATGGTAATAGTCAGCTACAACAATTCACAAGCATACACAGAAGAAGGTAACTATAAACTATGAACACCATGAACCTACCCCTCGACATAGCCGTCTGCATTGGTGGCCCATGTGCTCAGAAAGACAAGTGCGCCCGCTGGGTTGTTTACGACAGCATGGCCAGAGCCAAAGACGACGGCAAAACAGACTTCGACCCTCGGGTCATCATCACCACCCCACCGTTCACATACGACGATGGGTGTTTCTATTTTATGCCAACAACACGGAGTGAGCCATGAGTGAGTGGATAACAGATAGACTGCCTATAAAACAAGAAACAGTAAGTGGCAATGTTATATGTTGTCGATGGGGCCACATTAATCTACTGCAATGGTATAAGATCGAAGCAGGCGAACCATGGATGCCGATTCCGAAACCAGATATGTACGTGAAGCCGAAGAGGTGGACGGTGGAGTGGGGTGGTGAGAATGCTGACTTTTTTACACTGTACGATTCAGGTGAGTTTACCTATTACCTGCCAATGTTGTTTCGTGAACACGCCGAAGCCGCGCAACGCATCGCAGACATCTACAACGAGGTGATGCCATGAACCGCGATGACTTCCGCAAAGCCCTCGATGCTGAACGTGAGCTAATCATCTCACGTCCTTCGCCTCTGCCCCCCTGGGCACGTCAGGCTGTCGTATACACTACAACGCTGGCCTTTGTGGCTGCGGTGGCTGGAATCGGTGCCGTGGCATTGGGGATAGCTTACGTGGCTATCAAGTTGTTAGCTTTCATAATTCTTTAACATCTACACACGGAGAACAACCACGTGCAAGTGATACGTCTATCGATAAACAAAACCGTTGTCAATAAGGCTGCAACACGTCAGGACTGGGTGGCGCTAAGCGCTCAGCTCTCACCTGTCGAGATGGTCAGCGACGACATCATCAACCACCTCGTAGGTCATGGGTTCCCCATCTGCTGTGCTGATTTGCACGTAGATCAGAAGACAGGATTTGCCAAGCGTAACGGGGACGCTTTCAAGTCTGCACAGATTGTAGGTGTCGACGTCGACAATGGCAAGCATAGCTTCGACGACATCGAGGCAGATCCCTATTTCCGCAAGTACGCTTCGTTCGCGTACACGACGGCCTCGCATACTGCAGAGAACCCACGTTATAGGGTTATGTTCATAACCGAAGAGCCCATACGGAATGCCAAAGACTACAAGGCCATTACTACCGCCCTGGCTGAACGCTTCGGAGGCGATACCAACGCACGCGATGCAGTACGCATCTGGTTTGGTGCTAAGAACGCACAGATCCACGTCTGGGGCAACATCCTGACCATGGATCAGATCGCGGACATGACAGACGGCCATGAGGAAGCACGGGATCTGGAGATCGCTTTCAACGCCTTCGGTGGCACCAAGCCTAACGTCGATCAGATACGTGCTATGCTACGTGTCATACCTAAGCAGCAGGATCACATCCAGTGGAAGAAAGTAGTGGCAGCAGTAGCACACGCCCTCGGAGACGATAAGATGGCCGCACAGCTCCTCGAGGAGTGGTCACCGATGTCTGGGGGCCTGACGTATGCCGATGTTCTCAAGAATAAGCTAACACGGGTGACCACTGCCACGCTGTACTATTACGCCAAGCTACATGGGTATGAGGTTCCCAAGGACATTATCAAACTCGAGACCAAAGACCCCACCGAGATCCTCGACAAGGTTGAATCGTACCTCTCCAGTGGTTACGAGTTCCGCAAGAACGTCATCACAGGCAAAATTGAGCTCAGGGGCGACAACGACGTAAAATTTGAAGCCCTGACGGACTACTGGGTGCACAGTCAGCTTCGTAAGATGCGGAAGATAGGCATCAAGATTACCAAAGAGCGCATGAACGAAGTGCTGGACAGTGATTTCGTACCTAAGCACGACCCTATCAAGTCGTATTTCGAAGGTTTGGACGAGTGGAAAGCAGGCGATCGCAATTTTATACGTGATTATGTCCAGCTACTGCCACACGATGCCGACATCGACGATGGCAAGCACAACTCAGCCGAAGTACAGCATGCAATATTTGAAATGATCATCGAGAAGTGGCTTATCGGGGCTGTGGCTGGTGCTTTGGATCACAAACCAAACCACATCATGCTAATTCTGCAGGGCGGGCAGGGGATAGGCAAGACGACCTACCTACGGCACCTATGCCCTGTTGAGCTTCGCCAAGACTATTACCATGAGGGCAGCATCTCCGATGACAAGGACGTCAAACTGATAATCGCCAGGTCTTTCATGGTCGTAGATGACGAACTGGAGTCCATGACGAAAAAACAGCACGAATCTATCAAGGCCATCATCACGTCCGACACCATGCGCCTGCGGTCCCCATACGATAAGTATGAGACGACGTACGCCAGAAGATGCTCCTTTGCCGGATCTGTTAATAGGCGAACGTTCCTGAACGACGAGACCGGATCGCGGCGGTTCCCTGTCATACCGGTAGGGGGCAACATTGACATCACGGCTATACGCCAGTTTGACATCGACGGTCTGTGGTCGCAGGCTGTGGCCTACTATCGTGAGGGGAAACGTTACTGGTTCGATGATCGTGAGATCAGCAAGATCAACGACTGGAATAAGCACTTCGAAGTTTTGACACAATACGACGACCTAGTGGCAAAGTACATAACGCACAGACCGGAGGGCTCAGGGGCTCACGTGCCGTTCCTGACTACATCCGAGGTAGCATCACAGTTGGCGAACCGTGTCTACGATGAAGAGAAGATCTCCCTGCAAATCAACGATAAGTTTATCTACGGGCTTGGAAGGGCATTAGCCAAGGCCAACATACCCCGCATAGCTAAAAAGACCACCACGGGCACGAGAAGGGGCTACAACGTGATTATAGGCACGAAGAGCGGTGCTCATTCGCCATTTAACGTAGATGAGGAAGGGGAGTTCTAATGCTGTTCACACGTGACGAATTGGTCGAAATGGGGCTTCTGAGTCCGGTTGCCACACCTAGGTTGCCGGATTGCCAGAAGGTTGTCAGTTCGGACCAACAGGTGGCAACCGACCTAACCCCTTTATTTATATATATATACTTCTCTAGGTTGCTAGGTTGTAAGAATATATTAGAAGTAGAAGGAGAAATAAATGAAAAGTATAGAGTGAAAACTATAGTTTCATCATGCAACCTAGCAACCGAGAGGATGCTGGATTTCTTCGTAAGTCAATGGCACCGTTACAGTTGCGACGATTTGGCTTCGGTTGCTGCGTTAGGGGGCACCTTGCAACCGGAAACGGTGGATGCCGTCGTCGAGGCAACCCGAGGTACGTATTTACACGACGTGCTGGCTGCTGATTGGGAGTATTTTAAGCGGTATAAACAGCCACCAGGCGATGCTTGGGATGGAGTCCTACCTAACGACGGCCCCGACCTATCCCAGTTCACCGCTACCGAGGCCAGACTAATCCCGAGCCATGAGGTGCTGGAGTCGGCTGTGGTCGAACGGCAAAGAGTCAAGGCAGGCAAGACCATGCTGTCCCTGATGTATGAGCATAACGTCGACGACTACACATGGTTTGAAGCTACCGACGGACTGTGGCACTGTTACAACAACCAAGGGATGCAATGAGAGAGATAGACGACCTTGACTGGGATGCTAGCGAGCATAGGCTGCTGGACGAGCTGAAGGCTGCCAAGCGTGCCAAGGCTGCCAAGAAAGCATCTGGAGTTATACCCGAACGGGTAATCCAGAAGGCCATAGCAGACCAATTATGCCTTATCGGGTATATGGTGGTACGTGTCAACAGTTCCACACAACAGCTAGAACACGGCACACGGCTGTCCTCGTACCGTGTGGTTAACATTAACGCCACCTCTGGCCATGCTGACCTGGCTGTCTATCGTGACGGCAGAGCGTGGATGTTGGAAGTTAAGGCTGCAAAGGGTAGGGTGTCGGAAACGCAAAACAGGTTCTCGGACTGTTGCCTGCGCTATGGCGTGCCCTATGGAATCGTCAGATCTGTTGACGATGCCATCGAGTTCGTCAAAAAGAATTAGGGGTTTTTATGTTATACGAGTTGATCCTATCTGACGTATGCACACTGTGCGGTGTCACACTCGAGGATGCCTACAGTCCCACACGGCGTGCTGACGTCGTACGTGCGCGTTCTATCACCTGGTATATCCTGAGCAAACACTACGGGTGGACGCTAACGTCGATTGCCAAGCACAGCCAAAAACACCATGCTACGGTCTTGCACGGGATCGCCAGCATCGAGGACGCCTACCTAATGTACAGCGACGTGCGGTCTGTGGTGACTGACATACAGCAGATCAATTACGCTAGTCTTATGAGGGGCCTGTGATGTTGTGGATAAGTGGCCAACTATTAAGCATAACTTAATAGCTGAATGAACCTAACACCTTCACAAGAGGCCGAACTGAAACGTCGTGCACGTGCCATGATGGGGTGGACTGCCCTGTCACGGTGGTGCTCGGTTCTATTGAACCGTGACGTGCCAGTGAGTGAGTTGAAGGCTGACTATGCCCTCATGATCGAGAACGAACGCAACGACGTCAGGTTCCAGCTGGCACAGACACAGATCGACAAAGCCCTGTCAGGTGATAACACGATGCTGATCTGGCTGGGCAAACAACACCTAGCACAGACGGACAAGGCTGCAACGGAGGTGTCAGGCAAGACAGACATCAGGATAGTGCTGGCCCCTACACATGAGGAACCCAAGCACATCGAGGATGCAGAGATCATCGCCATAGGGCCAAAGGACGCTTCGTTGTGATTACCATCGACGCCCAATTACACGACGGCCAAAAGCTAATCTTCCGTAACCGGAGGCGATTCAACACGGTCGCCTGTGGTCGAAGGTTTGGCAAGACCGTAATGGCGGAGGCCCTGCTTATCGAATCGGCTATTATGGGACGCCCTGCGGCTTACTTCGCACCGACGTACAAGATGCTATCTGATGTTTGGAAGGCACTCAAGACAACGCTGCACCCTATCATCACGGGTGTAAGCGAACAGGAGAAGCGCCTGACTATCGAGACGGGTGGTATCATCGACTGCTGGTCATTAGACGCCTTCGACAGCGTGCGGGGCCGTAAGTATGCGCGTGTCGTCTGCGATGAGGTGGCGATGGTCAGGAACTTCATGGACGCATGGAACGAGGCGATCCGTCCGACGTTGACGGATTACAAGGGCGACGGGTATTTCTTCAGCACGCCAAAGGGACGCAACGACTTCCACGCCATGTACGAACGTGCCAGGCTCGATGAAACATATGCCAGTTTCCGCATGCCTACGAGCGTGAATCCCTACATCGCACAGGACGAAATAGACGCTGCACAGCGAGAGCTACCGACGGTCGTGTTCAATCAGGAATACCTGGCTGAGTTTGTAGATGTGCAGGGTGCTCTGGTTAAACGTGAGATGATCACATACGTCAACAGCGACCAGGTGCCACGGGATCTGAAGATCGGGATGGGTGTTGATTTGGCAATCAGCAAATCCGATACGGCTGACTACACAGCCATCGCTGTTGTTGGCTACGACAAGGACTCGGGGCGTAGGTACGTGCTGGACATGTGGAGGGGCAAGGTAGGGTTTCATGAGGTAGTGCAAGGCGTCCAAAGCCTAGCGGCCAAATGGAACCCATCACGTATCAACATCGAGGCCGTCCAGTATCAGGTGGCAGTCGTGCAGGAACTACTGCGCAAGACATCCCTACCAGTAAAGGCTGTCAAACCAGACCGTGACAAGGTAACACGGTTCCACGCTCTGCTGGCAAGGTATGAGCAATTGTTGGTTACACACGTACGGGGGCTGGAGCCTTCATTCGAACAGGAACTACTATCTTTCCCTGAGGGCAACCACGACGACATGGTGGATGCTCTCGTTTACGCTGAGATGGCGGCGGTTAAGTCGCAAGGTGCTGGGGTTGTTTTTCTATAACGGACAAGAACAATGGGACTAATTCAACAAATCAAGGCTTTCATCTCCCCTACTGGCGAGGTCGCACAGAACGACCTTCCTATACCAGTTACGGAGTTGTGGAACAAGCATAACTTCACACCTATCGTCAACTGGCGTGGTGCTTACCAGATGTGGAAGGCGAACCCAGTGGCTGTGGCGTGCACGCTGACCTATTCGCTGATGATGCCGGAAGCACAGATCGGTGTGATCACTCCAAACGGTTACGACTTTGAAAGCCCTATCGTGGGGATGCTGACACGTAACCAGTGGCGTGTGACCTTTGGTGAGATCATGACGATCCTGTGCATCGGTGGCAAGGCTTACGGGTACAAGCTACGCAACGCCTCGGGTGCTATCATCGGCATGCGCTGGTATTCAGATAAAAACTTCGCGCCTGTCAACGATGGTTACGGCGACGTCGAACACTACCTATACTACGATGGACAGGTAGCTTACACAGTACGCAAGGAAGACGTCGTTCACATCCAGGGCTTTTGGTACGATCCCGAGAAAACCCTTGGTGGTGGCAGCCCTGTTGAGTTAGCAGCGCAGTCTATTGAGGGCTATAACGAAGCTACGTCTACGGTGTTTAACATACACAAGAACGACGCCATGCCTAAGACAATCGTAGTCTACGACGAAGAGCTCACACCTGACCAGGTGGCACTTGCTGAACGTTCGTTTAAGCGTAAGTATGGGGGCGACCGTAGGGGCTCCGTTGGCATCATGTGGGGTGTTAAGGACGTCAAGCGCCTCGCCCTTGACTGGAATGAACTAGGCCTCAGTGATACATTCGGTCAGTACGAGACGCGCATCTGTGGTGCTTACAAGGTGCACCCGATTATTGCAGGAACGCACATGGGGTTATCCTCTGCCACCTACAGCAATTTTGAACAGGCAAGCAAGGATTTCACGAACATGGTGCGTGTTCCCTTCTGGAATATGATCGCCGACCAGATCAACGCACAGCTTGCTATCCCTGAATATGGCGTGCAACTTGGGTTCGACCTGTCGACAGTGCAGGCACTGGCAGGTGAGACCATCGCCATGGAAGCGGTATCTACAGACAACGACAGCGACGTAGACGATGATTCAGACGTTGACGATTCACCGGAGACACTAAGCCTCGGAGGTGGCGTGGCGCAAGCGCCCTTTTTTCGCAAAGAAGAAAATAGTTCTTCCGTAACCAAGGCATACGAGACCATAGACTTCACACCACCAAAGGGTGTACGTGAGGAGGCTGCAAAAGGTCTGGAGTGGCGTCGCGAATACAACAGGGGCGGGACGGCTGTAGGCGTAGCCCGTGCTCGGGATCTGTCGAATGGTCGACAGATATCACCCGACACAGCACGTCGTATGAATTCCTACTTTGCAAGACACGAAGTCGACAAACAGGGCGAAGGGTGGAGCCCAGGACAGGAAGGTTTCCCTTCGGCCGGTCGTATTGCGTGGGCTCTCTGGGGTGGTGATGCTGGCCAGAGATGGTCTGCCGGTTTGGTCGAAGCCATGAACGCTGAGGATGCCGAAGGCGAAGACGCCAAGGTTGTAGTCGTAGGCCCCGAAACAAAAGCCTGGCTACACCATCCCGATTCACAGGTATACGCCAAAGCCTACGACGATCTGCTGAACAAGCAATCCGAGAATATCGCTAAGGAGTGGGGCCGTGTGCTCGATGATCTCTACGACACCATCACGGCTGACGTTAAGGCGCTCCGCATCGAGACGAAGATAGACGATCAGTTCAGCCTCGATGTCTGGGAAAAGAATTTTATCGATGGCACCGAGAACAGCCGAACCGAGCTCACTGAGATCGTGCTGGCATTAGCACAGGAAGAGGTCGACGCTGAGGGTGAGTTCACACGGGGCCGTGAGGCTGGTATAACAGAGAGCGCCAATAAGATAGCGGACTCCGTAGGAACCATCAGAACCGACATCCAGACTCTACTACGACAGAATGCAGGCGTTGGTGAGGAGGAACTGGCAAGGCTTTTGAAGGAGAAGTTTTCCGACCTGAAGGTATCACGTGCCAATGCCATTGCTCGCACTACAGCCACAGCCACAACGGGCACCGTGCAGAAATCCGTATGGGATGAGCTGGGCGGTATCAGACGGTCGTGGGTGGCCTTGTCAGGGGCACGGGCAGAACACGCTGCAGCGCATGACCAATTGGAAGATGCCGAGGGCAAGTTCACAGTAGGTGGCGAACGCACCTCGTATCCTGCGGGCGAAGGCTTGTCAGCATCCAACGCCGTCAACTGTCGATGTTTCACACGTGCACGGCAGGCCTAACTTGTGGATAATTAAACAACAGCATGAACCAAATTCGTATGGTATGGGGAACACACCATGAAAATTGAACGTAAGACTTTCGAATTTCAAGCTAAGGCAGAGGGTGACAGTGGCGTAATCGAGGCCATCGTCTCCGTGTTTAACAACGTCGACAGCTATGGCGACCGTGTTAAGTACGGTTTCTTCGACGATTCGCTGAAGACCAAACTGCCAAAGGGCGTCTGGGCTCACGACTGGAAAACACCAGTAGCCAAGACATTAGAAGCACGTGAGCTGATGCCAGGCGACGCCATGCTGCCAGATAGCTTGAAAGATCTCGGCGGCCTCTATATCAGGGGTCAATTCAACATGAATACACAGCGAGGACGTGAGACCTATTCCGACATCAAGGAAGGTATCATCGACGAGTTCTCGATTGGCTACTCGGTAGTCGAAGAAACATTTGCACAGGACGGAGCACGTGAGCTGGTAAAGGGCAAACTTTACGAGTGGTCACCAGTGCTCTTCGGTGCTAACTCACAAACGGCACTTATTAGCGCTAAGGGACTTAACGATGACTTGCAAGACGTTGGAGCTGACGTCGGCCGTATCATCACAAGGCTGAACGAACGCGCAGAAATTAGGCAGAAGGAAGGGCGCACGCTATCGTCGGCTAACGTGGCACGCCTGACCGAATTGATGGACACACTGACCGCTGCAGTAGGCAATATCAAAATGCTTATTGACGCGGCACAACCGGTTTCCGCAAAGGCTGCCATGGAAATGGAAGCATTGCGGGCATTAGTAAACAAGAGGAAAAAATCATGAATTTGCAACAGATCAACGACGCCATCAGCGCGAAGTCTAGCGAGCTCGAAACGCTCCTTGCTAAGACAGAGCCAACGATGGACGAAGTAAAGTCTGCACAGACATTGAACGCTGAAATCGACGCGCTCAATGAGCAGGCTAACGAAGTAAAGTCGTTCGAAGCTATCAAGGCCAAGAACGCACAACGCCAGACAGAAGTGAAGACAGCAGTGAACAAACTGCCAAAGTCAAACGACATCAAGGTCGGCGAATCATCAGCCAAGGCTAACATGCCAGATGCTGAGTACAAAGCATATGTAACAGGCTTGTTTGTAGGTGGTCTTGCTAACGAGACAGCACGCCAGAAGTACGCCGAAGTAACAGGTGTTGAGTACAAGTCACACACACAAGGCAACGACGCAACAGGCGGTATCTTCGTTCCTACGGAGACATCTAGCCTGATCGTCAACCTGAAGGACACATACGGATCATTCCGTCGCAACACACGTGTTGAGCCTATGGGCTCCGAATCCATCCGCATCTTCCGCACAGGCGATGACGTGACGGCATACTGGGGATCAGAGACAGGAACGCTCTCATCATCTGACATGTCATTTGATGCAGTGACGTTGAACGCAAAGAAAATGTATGCTCTTGCAGTTCTTTCAGAAGAACTCGTAATGAACAGCACACAAAACCTCGGTCTCCGCTTTGCTGAATCGGTAGCACGCCAGTTTGCAAAGAAGGAAGACGAAGCTGGTTTCTTGGGTGATGGCACGTCTACATACGGCGGTGTTCTCGGTCTTGCTGGCAAGCTCCGCAAGGTTCTCGAGGATGGCGGCGGAACATGGACGAACGACACGCACAAGGGATACCTCGGATCAGCACAGGTATGCGCTGGCAACACGTTCGCAGAGGTAACCATGGGCAACCTGATTGCTGGTATGCGTAAGGTTCCAACATACGCACTCACGGGTGCTAAGTGGTACTTCAACAAGGTAGCTTTCGGTGAGACAGCCGAGCGCCTCGCATACGCACAGGGCGGTTCAACAGCTGCAGAACTTGCTGGCTCATTTGGTCAGCGCCTGTTCGGCTATCCTGTCGAGTTCGTCGACGTGATGCCATCAGCAGATGCTAACAGCCAGGTCTTCGCTTACTTCGGTAACCTCACACAGGCTGCAACTCTTGGCGATCGCATGGCAACATCGATCAAGCAAGACGCAAGCAAGGGCTTCGACACAGATACAATCTATGTTAAGGCTACTCAGTACCTCGACATCAAGGTACACGAAATGGGCAACTACAACGCTACAGCAGCATCACGTACAACAGGCCCTGTTGTTGGTTTCGTAACAATTAATTCTTAATAGGTGACAACATGAACGCACTACAAAATGTGAAGGTTGTCAACGTTACGCCACCAGCTGCAATCGTTGACAATGCATCGTTTACAACTAACAGCATCGACACGGCCGGCTTTGGTAAGCTCGCTGTTTACTTTAGCCTTGGCGCTACTGACATCGCAATGGCAGCCCTTAAGCTCCAGGAGTCAGATGTAGATTCCAGCTATGCTGACATCACAGGCTGTGTTTACGGAGCATCGGGTTCACCGGCACTGCCAACAGCTAACGATGATAACAAGGTCTTCGGGTTCTTCGTGAACCTCGCAGGTCGCAAGCGTTATATCGACGTCGTTGCTACAGCTGGCGACGGGTCGACTGGTACTTTCGGATCTTGCATCGCTGTTCTCTATAACGGCGAAGGCATCAACGACGCTACCGAGCGCGGTCTTGCTGCAAACATCATCAAGGACTAACTAACACAGTTGTTCTGACGACTGGGCCCTCGGGCCCAGTGGTGAGCACAGCAAAGGTTTCCAATGGTCATACTATCATCATCAGGTGCACGTGTTGATTTAGAGCTCCGTCAGGGGGCAGCCTTTGCACGTACCTTCACACATAAGACGAACGGGGTGGTGACCAACATAACTGGTTACACCTTCGCTGGCCAGATCCGCACCATCGACAACGTGCTGGCTGCAACGTTCACGATTACGACAGTAAACGCTTCGCAAGGTACATTTTCGGGGGCATTAGGTGCAGCGACTACGGCATCGTGGACAGTGGGCGAGGTGTACGTCTGGGATTTGGAGCAGACGGTCTCGAGTTCAACGAACGAACTTCTCAGAGGTTACGTCACTGTTCTCGGTGAGGTAACCCAGTGAGTTACACCATCAACGTTAATCAGGACACCTTGCGTGTTAACGTAGACCAAAGTAACATTACCCTGGACATCGCCAGCGGCGGGCTGGTGCCTATCTCTGATGATATTACGCTTGTGGCTGGCGAGAACCTGTCAGCACTTCGTGCTGTGACGTCCAACTCATCAGGGCAGGCCGTATACGCTAGCAACGACACCCTTGCAAATGCACAGGTCGTGGGCATCACCAACGGAGCGGTTACATCTGGAGCAAACGCAACTATCAAGATTTCGGGCATCCTGACAGATGCCAACTGGAACTGGACTAAAGGGACGGTTTACCTAGGCACCAACGGAACACTAACACAGACAGTACCAACAAACGGCGCTATCGTCGTTCACGTAGGTAAGGCTTTAACATCCACGCAACTAATCATCGACATAGACACAATCATTCAAACGGTGTAACATGGCAGAAAAGTATATCAAGAATAACAGCGGTCAGCTCGCAGAAGTTGAAGCTACCGTATCATCATCCGGCGCAACGGAAGCGGGCAAAATCATAGCTCTCGACGGATCGGGCAAGCTGGACAATTCAGTATTGCCAACAGGTATTGGCGCTACTGTTAAGGTTGCGGCGACTACCGAGAATTTATCTGCTGGTAACCTTGTGAACCTGTTTAACGATGGCGGCACAATCAAGGCACGCAAGGCAGACGCAAGCAACGGACGCCGTGCTATCGGCTTTGTGATTACAAACTCCACATCGCCTAACAACGCAACCGTCTATCTTGATGGTACGATCACAGGGCTTACAGGTTTGACGCCTGGCGCTGCTTATTATTTGAGCGGAGCGACGGCGGGCGCTGCAACGGCAACGGCCCCGACAACAGCAACCTATATCTCACAAGAGATCGGCATCGCTTTGTCAGCAACCGAGATCAACTTTGAAGAGCAACAACCAATCACGCTGGCCTAATCCATGGCAGTTAAGAAACCATTAGTCCTAGCGTCTGGTCAGATTCAGGAACTGCAAAGCGGTGATGAGATCAACATAGACGCTAGCGATATTACCACGGGCACAGTAGCAACCGCACGGCTCGCTACTGGTACTGCGAATAACACGACGTTTTTGCGTGGTGACCAGACGTGGGCCGTGCCTTCTGGTGGTGGTGGAAGTACAGACACACCATTGCATCCTTTTCTTTTAATGGGGGCATAATGCCGAATACCTATAAAGTTCTTGGACAGTTAGCCCCTATTAATACAACAGCGGCAACTTTGTACACAGTACCGAGCGCAACATCTACTGTTGTATCTGCTATTACTGTGGCTAACGTTACCTCTGGCGGCACTACTGCTTTGTATAGGATTGCGATAAGACCAGCGGGGGCAACACTTGAACCAAAACATTACATAGCATTTGACGTGACGGTATTGCCCAATGATACAATCACGCTTGTATTAGGTATTACATTGGCCGCAACTGATGTAATAACGGTTCGTACTTCGGTCGCTGACACGATTGCTTTCTCTGCGTTTGGCTGTGAGATCACGTGAGCGTAAGATCAGCACGATATAACCTGCTGCAATTGCGAAGACCTAAAAGCAACAGCATGCAAATAATTGAGTTGGATGGCTGGGCTTTTTGCGCTCGTGCATCAACTACTGGACAAGTAGGTATACGAGATTTTAGACAGCAAAAAGCAGTTATAGCTCTTGTACGAGACATGAAAAACGCAGGTGTTTATGAGAAAATGAAAGCAGTATACCCGTTCGTAGGCGGTACTGCGACAACTCATATGTTTAATTTGAAAGACCCACGCGATGCGAATGCTGCGTATAGATTGAGCTTTTTAGGCGGCTGGACTCATTCTGACAATGGAGCGCTAGGTAATGGTACAACTTCATATGCAGATACATTTTTAATACCTGCGAATAATCTTACAGCATACAGTACTCACATTTCTATTTACATTAGGAACGATACGTTATTTTGGAAGGACATGTCTTCTTTCAATAATAACCAACCAAATAATTTTAACATTGGCGCAAGATTTGGTACTACTAATCTATTTTTTACAGAGCATTACGATTATCTAAACAATTTTGTCTACAATACGAACACAGATAGCCGTGGTTATTTTCTTACATCAAGGACAGCTAATAACTCAATGAAGCTATTTAAAAATGCTACTCAATTTGGTTCAACTGTGACAAGTATTGCAACAAATTTTGCAAATCTTACAGGTAAAATGTGGATTGGGCGGGAGCTAGGTGATAGCAGATATACTAATCGCCAATATGCTTTTTCCACTATTGGCGACGGATTAACAGACGCTAATGTAACAGCTTTGCAGTCAATCGTCCAACGATTCCAAACTTCCCTCGGAAGACAGGTATGATACTTTCACAGATCCCCGTAACGGAGCTTGTCAACTACTGCGCCAAGCTAACACTAGAGCAGGCGGACTCATTGCGTGGTCAGGTGTTCTTGCAGGATTCGTATTTCAATCCTATACAGGACATCGAGGACAACTGGATCATTTCTGCACAAGAAGTAGCGTATTGCGCTAACCCAGAGTTCCTATGGATCAAAGACCTGCCGATGATACCATTCGTACCAAAGCCAGCGCCGGCTTGGCATGTGGGTGAAGCATGAGCGTAGAGACTATGTTCGGCATCATCATGAGCACCATGCTTGCCATTATCGGTTTTTGGGTTAAAACGCTCGTGAACGATTTCCGCGAAACACGCGACAACGTAATTGCCATGCACGAAGTGATGAGCAATACGACAAACGAGATTATCGCGCTCAAGAAATCAGATGAGCTAATAACGCAACGCATCGTAGAAATTATCGAGCGGCTGGTGCGTTTAGAAGAGCGCACAGGCAACACAGACCCCAAACCACGTAAGGCGTACAAGCGTGTCACTAAGTGACGACCCAATAATAACAAAGGTACTTCCGAGGCGCATAGAACGGCCGAACGTATTCCAGAAAATACGACCTGTTCAGCCGTTGCCTGTCGTCGATGCTGAAGAACAGCCGAGCACTAACATTGTTGATAAAATCCACAATGCGTGGATTATGTTGCAGCTGATACCTCACTTATTCACTATCTCCCGAGGTCTTCTCATGAAGAACTGGAAAACAACCGTTGCAGGCGTCGTGTCTGCTATTGCCTTAGTGGTGAACTCGGTTACTGGTTACACTATCCCACAGGAAGCGATCACTGCGGTTGCTATCTTCATCATCGGTTTTTTCGCTGAAGATTCCAAGTAAATAGACAGGGCCAGACATGCCGCGTTTACGCCTGTCAGATGTAGAGTACGATGCCGTGCGGGAAATCATAGAAGATTACCGCGCGGCTCGTATGAAAAAATCCCAAATAAAGGGTGGCATAATACGCGGCGCTGAAGTCAAGAACGCCCACGCCTTCGCTGCTGAGAACCCCGAGGTAATAAAAACGAAGATTGCAAAGGCGAAGTCAGCCCTTGCCAGCGTTCACGAACGCGAAGCCGAAGCACTTAAGAAACTGCGAACAGCCGAGGCACCAGCTACCGAATATGGGGCGGTCCCATTCGACGATGCCATAGCAGGCGAATTACGTGACGACGAAATATGCGAAATACGACCTGGTAAGATAGGCATCATCTCGGATGCTCACTGGCCTTTCCATGATCTCCGCAAAGATTCGGCTGGCAATTTCTACGGGGCATATTGGACGGCCATAGAAACACTCCGTGATGAGGGCATCGACACGCTCGTATTAAACGGCGATATGTTGGACGTCTACAACCTGAGCGATCACGAAAAGGTCGAAGGGAAACGTTCTTGGAAGTGGGAGCTCGATGTTGCTATCGCAATGCTGAAACATCTGCGGGCTTTTTTTGGTGACAAGGTACGCATTGTGTACAGAGAAGGCAACCACGAAGAAAGATACCAGCGCTACCTAGCACGCAAAGCGAAGGAACTTATCGGCACTGTCCACCTCGAGGAGTTTCTTAAACTACGTGAGCTAGGAATCGAGTGGGTATCAAAACGGGGCAAAATGCAGGCTGGCCAGCTCTGGATAGACCACGGCCACGAATGGTTTGGCGGTGGTGGCGTAACACCGGGGCGAAACTATCGCATGAAGGCCCTCGACAATATCCTAGTGGGGCACGTGCATAGAACGTCCACGGACATGATTCGCAGGCCCTTAGACGGGTCTTTCATAGCGGGGTGGTCTGTAGGGTGCCTCTGCGATTTGAATCCCTTCTACGCGGCTCGCAACGGCTGGAACCACGGTTTCGCACTTGTCGATCTGCAGGACTCGGGACGCTTCACAGTATACAACAAGATGATAATTGACGGAGAAGTGAGATGATCCCCACGTCGTTCAAACTCGGAGGCCACACATGGCGTGTGCGGATGTGCAAGATGCGCGGTGCATACGGAGAATGTGACGCTGAGAAGCACACGATCCGCATAGCAACCCACGTAGACGGACGGCTCACGACCATAGAAACTCAACTCAAGACGTTCTTGCACGAATGGTACCACGCTTTCGAGGCTGCCACGGGGCAAGATCACAATGAAGAGCGGACAAGGTTGTTTGAAGAGATGGCTTGGCAATCCTACAAAACAGCTAAGGGAAACCAATTAGATGTCTAACAAGTACAGCTGGCTAAAGATTGCCGAAGGTGAAAAAGGTATCAAGGAAATCATTGGCATCTCATCGCACACTCCGAGGATCCTAGAATACCACGCACTGACCACCTTGAAAGCCAAAGCTGACGAGGTGCCTTGGTGTTCGTCTTTTGTGAACTGGGTTTTTAACAAAGCAGGTTATCCTATCACACGCTCCGCTGCAGCCAAGTCATGGCTGAAGTGGGGGCGAGAGGTACCGATGCAGTACGGATGTTTGGTAGTTCTTAAACGCAAGGGTGGCAACCACGTCGGTTTCTACACAGGTGAGAAGGGTGACAGCGTGTATCTTCTCGGAGGTAACCAGTCGGACAAGGTGTGCGTAACTTTGTACAAGAAAGACCTAATTTTATCAACACGTTTTCCAACGGAATTGAACGAAACCGACCAGGCAATTTTTGACGTTGTGGGGATAAAGTAATGGCATTGGTAACTGTATCCGAAATCAAAACAAGCTATCTCAACATCGGAGACAGCACGCAAGACACGCGCATCCTTGGGTTTATCCTGCAGGCTGGCTCTATTATCAAGGGCATCTGCAAACAACCTATCGAAACCGAGACCGTAGCGCTGGACTTTGTAGGTAACAGGATGCAGACCTATCTTTTGCCATATACAGTGCCAGTAACACTGACATCTTTGCAGTATAAGGAACACGTAGACGATGCAACCTGGACAACAGCCACAGGCGCTATCGTAGTCAAGGCAGACGGTGTTTATCAGGTGTACTATGCCGAAGGACTCAATTACGTTTTGTGGCGTGCAAATCTTACGGTCGGTTATACAGACGCCAACACACCTGCTGATATTAAAAGTGTTTGCTCCGAAATGGTCGTGGAGCTATTCAAAAACACCGATTATTCAGGGCGTGAAAACAGAATCGGACTTCAGTCGGTGGCTTCGTCAGAGGGCGGCACGACAGTAACGACAGTATATCGTGACCTGACAAACCGATTCCGTGCACGGCTGGCACCTTATATCGTCAGGGCTTGGCTGTGATTAGTGTCGACGAATATGTACGTTTAATTCTGATGGGCTTGCCTGCAGCGGCCAAGGATGCACTCGATCCACAGCGCATGCAGACTGCCCTTGCTGTAGACATTTCGAAGAACTACGGCGAAACAAACCGTAACCCGAAGTATCCACGCAAGCCACAAGGAAGCACACTGCAGCTGGTAAGTGGCAACCTGTTTAAGGCTGCCACTGTATACAGGGCCAAAGGCAACAAATCGCGGTATGTTGAAAGTGGCAGCACGTACACCTTCATTCTTGAAATCGACTTAAACGTCATACCATACGCTCGGATTCATGAATACGGTGGGACTATAAACCATCCAGGCGGAACGCCTTACTTCATTGGCGATGATGGACTGGCCAAATTCGTATCAAAAGCCAAGGGTGGTGATTTGCCAGTAACCAAACCCCATACTATAACGATTCCAGCAAGGCCATACATTCGCCCTGCTTTTGAATCTTTCCAGTCTACGACCTTTCCCCGTATCATCGACATCATGCTACGTAAACTAGCGGAGGCTTCGTCATGAGCACAACTTCGAAGTACGCTATGGCGTTGGATCTTGTCAAGGACAAACTGTCTGACGATAAGACCTTCAACGTCATCAACGTATTCACGAAAGAAACGGCCCTGTCCAACACGAAGGCCAACGTTTACGTTAACGTCATCAGCGACACACTGACACCTTTGAACACCGAGTCAGGGTTTAGAACCTCAATACGTCGACTGTTGCTAGGCATCTACGCAGTGCAGAAAAATTCACTCGATTCTCAAGAGCTCGGCACGGCTGCCATTATGCACGGGCAACTGAGCGAGAAGATAGATAAGGCGATGGACGCTGTCGAAGCTACGCTCCCCTATTCAGACGTTACCAGTGCAGGATATACGGTAACACTGCACAGCATCGAGACAGGCAACGTTACGGGCTACGTCGACGACAAGTCGGACAAGGTGGGACTGTTGTACGAAGTAACAATATCCTATCTACAGCAAGCATGACTGTTACTGAACTGATGCAGCATCTTCGCCAGATCCACAGCGTCTACGGCGACATCGACGTCAGAGTCGACTCGGATCTGTTCACAGACCACAGGCCCCGTGACGTAACCAGTACGACCGTGCAGGAGTTCTTTGTGCGGGACGTGCAGGAAATTATCATCGGTCAATTTTTGAGCGAACCGTCACAAGCGAAAGTTGTTCTTTATGTCGGCAACGAACCAAAGCTCAGAGCCTAAACACGTAGACGTAAGTTTCGCTTGCATAGCACACAAGAGCGAAGCACACCACGTCATGCAGATGATTTCAACGCTACCGAGTGGCTGCGAGGTGGTCGTGCTTTGGAATGAACAGGGCGACAATTCAGAGGTTGTAGAACGTAAAAAGATAACACTTAACAACGGCACCGTTGTTCGTTACTACGAAACGCAATGGCAAGATCTACACTTTGCCAATCTTCGCAACCTTTGCATTGGTCTCTGTTCTCGAGGGTGGGTTATGTGGATAGACGCCGACGACCGTCTGCTAACTCACCAGCATAATTGGTTTGACGACCTGACGATATATCCTGCCGGTGTTGGCGGGCTTGTGTGCGGATGTGTTGGAGTACAACCGAAGCACGAAGGCAATAGCAATGTCATGAGATACCATCATCCACAGACGAGGGTGTTTCGTAACAACAAAGCATTTGCTTTCAAGGGTGCTGCACACGAACAGATCACCTGGTCGATAGAACAGCAGGGGCTAACATTAGAGACCTGTTCACTGTTAGTGCACCACGTAGGCTATGAAGTCGACGCCGACTCGATGATGGCCAAAGTGAGGCGTAACGTGAAAGGACTCGCACGTGAGATCGCGGATTGTACCGATGATGACCAGTTAGTTTACTGGACGCAGATGATACACCGCGACTCGGGTTCATTTATGTATTATGTAACAAAGGACAAATAACATGTCACTACAACGTCGCGTCGTCGCAGGCGGTAACGTCTTCGGCGCATGGACTGTCGAAGATACTGGCACAATAGGTGTTGGTTCTACCTATCTTTACAAGCTCGCTAACAACATCATATCAACAGATGTAACACGTGATGCTGCATCGGGTGCATACTCGGTATCTATTGAGCATGTTGAAGACACTGCAGCACTGCAGACATTCATTGAGTCAGCATCGAACACAGGTGCTGGTGCTATCGAGGACTTGCTTCTCGAGGATAGCACCAACGAAACGGGATCCGCTCAAAACAAAAAGCTCATTGTGGCTGTTCGCGGTGGTCTTGTTGGTGGTGGTAACGAAACCAACACAGCATTTCGCAAGGTCGGCGTATTCCCACAGCGCCTCAGCAATGAGTCGGGTGGCTGGACACAAGCCGGCGAAACATACAACCGCGTCACATTGTCATTCGAAGGCTTCAAGCTGCAGAACCCTATCACGCTTGCTGCAACCTACTTCAGTGACTTCATGACATCGGCAGTACCTGTTACGCTGTTCGGCACAATTCCATACGGAACTGTAGTTTATAAGTAACCTTCCAAGGTTACCTGGTGGGGGCCGTTCGCGGCATGGCGGCCCCTGCCTATTTTTTTTTCATGCCGTAACAATAGGATTTGTCATGCCGTCGATTAAACTGTATTTCCTAGGGGATCAAAAAGAAATCCCTCTCAAGAACATCATCTCGCGCCGTATCATCAAGGCTGTCGAGAACCCAATCGCAACACTCCGCAGTTTAGGCCAGAACGCTGCTTTCCAGAAGGCGCTGCAGGAATCGCCCAATGCTGCCAAGATCGTTACCTTGTCTGGTGGTGCTAACTCCGTGCACGCTGCCGAAATAGGCAAGCAGATCCGCGAGGCCATCCCGAACATCACCGACTCCGACCTGCAGTCGATGGTAACACAGCGCATACAATCCGAATTGCTGGAATCATTCCCGAACATCTGGCAAGCTCTAAACAATCCTATCACAGAGTTTCCCCTTGACAATGACGACGCCATCAACGCCTGCATTGAGGTGCTCAAGGTCATTATGGACACGAACCAATTGACCGAAGAGCAGAAGACGCTGATGTCAGTCTCTGAATTTTGGGAAGACCAAGACCTGACGGAGGTGGTCGAATCTGTAAAGTGGTTTCGAAGCGTCGCTAAACTCTGAGGTCGCAGCCGTCGCTGAGATATACGAAGCCTACGACGTGCTGACGAAAACGCCTGTTGACGACACCGGCAAACCTTACCCCAAGCGCATCACGGGAACCGACGTAGTGCCAGCACATGAGCACGACGTTCTTATGGCCATCGAGATTGGCAAGTTGTGGAAAATGACACCCGACGAAGTGGTAGTTTCCCTCACAGCGTCGGAGTTTCTGCGAAGGGTCGCACTTGTGCGGGCTCACTCATGGGATCAGCCGACCGATTCACAGATAGCTAAGAACAGGCACGAACGCCGAATCGGGAAACGATAATGGCAGTTTTTAAGAATGAACTTCAACTGGACACTAGCGACTTTTCATCGTCACTGAAGAAGGCCGCTAGTGATTCCAAGACGTCAGCAGATCAGATAAGCAAGGCACTAAACATCGACGCTGTTGTCGATACCGACGGTGCCAAACAAAGCCTCAAAAGCCTCGAAAACGTAGCGGAGACAACAGGTAAAAATGCCGCGTCTTCGCTGTCGGATTCTTTCAAGGGTGCGTTTTCTGGCGGTCTTATTGGAGGCGTTGCTGCACAACTCGGGGGCGTGCTGCAGGAAGGTCTGTCACAGGCCATAGCAGCGGGTTCTAATTTCGAGACCGCCCTGCAGTCGGTATCAGCTGTAACTGGCGTTACGGGCGATGGATTGAATGACCTGGGCGAACGTGCAAAAGGCCTCGCTGAACAGTTTGGAGGATCAGCAACAACACAGCTGGAGGCTTTCCAGACTGTGCTGTCTAAGTTCGGCCCTGATCTGGCAAGCACACCAGAGGCATTGTCTGCGGTATCCGAGAACGTTAACGTTCTTGCTAAGGCTGCAGGCCTCGATGCGAAGGCGTCGGTAGATGCCCTTTCAAACTCGATGCTACAGTTTGGCATCGACGCAAGCGATCCGGCGAAACTTGCTGAAGAGTCGGGGCGCTTCATCAACGTTCTTGCTGCATCTGCAAAAGTAGGCGCCGCTGAAATCCCACAGGTTGCCGACGCTATCCTGCAGGCTGGTGTCGCTGCTAAGGGTGCCAACCTATCATTCGAAGAAACCAACGCCGCTATTCAGGCTTTGGCCGTTGGTGGCAAGGTAGGCTCGGAGGCTGGCGTCGGGCTTCGTAACGTTTTGGGCTTATTGATTAAGCAGTCAGGCCCTGGCGAAGAGGCTCTCAAGGGCGTAGGCTTGTCTGTTAAGGATCTCGGGGAAACGCTCACAAGTCAGGGCCTGTCGGCCGCACTTACAAAGTTGCAGGGCGGAATCGACAAGCTCGGCACCGATGCGGAGAAAGCAGCGTTTAAGGCCACTCTGTTCGGTACGGAAAACGCGGCAACGGCCGGTATCCTGCTTGACAACATCGGCAATATCGAAGCGTTCACAGATGGCGTAACAGGTACCAGCGAGGCCTTCGATCAGGCGGCAAAGAATAACGATACCCTAGCGGCTCGGTTTGATAAGTTCAAGGCCGCTATTGAGGTGGGTTTAATTAACGCCTTTCAAACCTTGTCTCCAATCGTCAAGGCCGTCTTCGACAACTTCGAAAGCATCGCCCCCGTGCTGATTATTGCAGCTGCTGGTATTACAGCCTACGGAATAGCCATGGGTATATCTGCTGCATCTACAGCGATTGCAGCATTCAGTATGAAAGCGTTTACAACGGCATTGCTGGCAAACCCGATAGGGCCTGTCATTGCCGGTATTGCCGCACTTGCGGCCGGTGTCTATTACTTAGCAGATGCATTGAACGTATCAGCTGAGGAGGCCGTAGAAAACGCAGAGGCCGAAAAGAACCTTGTCGAGCAACAAATCAAGGGCAACAAAGAACGCCAGACGACGGTGAAACAAACCAAGTCATTGGCTGAACAGTTCACTGAACTTGCCAAGAAAACAAACCGAACGGTTGAAGAGGACAAGAAACTCCAGCAGATTCAGGGCAAGCTGGACGAACAGTATCCTGACCTTATCGATCAAACCAAGACGTTCTCGGAAAACCTCGATGGTGTGCAGAAGATCTCTAAACTCACGACTAACGAATTAAATAAGTTAGGCGATGAGGCAATAGGTCTGCAGAACAAACTTCGCCAGGCTAATCAGACATTGCTCGCTGCACAGCGTGACGTTGCACTCGAGGAGTTCAAGGACGTATTCAGTGATATTCTGGGTAACGTCGACAACTTTGCTATTGACTTTGCAAACCGTCTGTATTCAGTCAAGACACAAGAACAGGCGGACAAGCTACGTATTGCATTCGCTGAGTTTGCAAACCAGAATATCAAGGATGCCAAAGAACGCCTCGATGGTATCACGAAATACAACAACGCCCTCAACGCTCAGTTAAAAGCACTTGGTAAGGTCGAGGAAGCACAGGCTGCAGCAAACACGCCACCTCCACCTGTTGTGCCACCACCTGATGGCAAAGACGGCGATAAGAAAGCAGAGAAGGAAACCTCACAATACAAAGCAGCCAAGAAAGCCCTCGACCAGTATATCGACAGCCAAAAAACAGCACGCAAGGAATTTGAGTTAACACTAGCACGACGTGAGGCTGCTGGCGAAGCTGTTAACGTTAAGTTTGAACTAGAGAAGTTTGACGTTGCCCAGCTGCAGGATAGGATAACACAAGCACAGGAACTTCTCCGCATCGAGTTAGGCCCCGATGGATTGCCAGTAAACACTAAGCTACGCCTGTTGAAAGACGAGTCTAAGCAGGCTATTCTCGATGATTTCCGCGATTTGCAAATCGAGGCTGAACTAAAGGGTCTTAAGTTAAAGGGCCCTGCTGACGTTGAGATTACCGAAGTAAACGTAGTTCGTAGATCACAACAGAACATAACCAAAGCGCTACAGCGGCAAGTTGAGTTTCTAAAGTTGACAGCGCAGGAACTGCAGTTAAAGCCTACGCTAGATGAAACGGCTTTCAAGTCATTCGGCAAAACAGCGATCAAGGGGATACAGGGCATAGATTGGGATGCTGTTTTCAAGAAGCCCGAAAAAGCATCTGAAGAGGCAACTAAGAAAATAGTTGACGACATCACATCGGGCACACTAGCATACCAAGATGCAGTAGACGAACTAGCGGGTTCATTGGGCGAAGTGCCTAGTTTGTTTGATAAGATCCTCGGCAAACTGAACGAAAAGTTTACAGCCTTGACGCAGGAAAACATTAACGTGCTGGCAACGGCTGCCGAAGGTGCCACTGCTTTTGCTGACATCTACGACGAACTGGCCACCGTCGCTGGCTCTGCATTTGCCCAGATTCTAACTGAACAAAAAGACTTCGGCAAAGCAACTGTATTGTTGGCACTCGATGTGTTGACGGCATTGGTGCCTATCTTCATTGCTCAAATTTTCGGTAAGGAATTTGTCGAGAAGTCACTGGCTGGCGCTGCCATAGCTGCAGCGGCAACGGCAACGTTGCTGGCTCTTCTCGCATCTGCTAAGGCATCGGCTTCGGGCTTCGCCGAAGGTGGTTACACTGGCGACGGTGGCAAGTACACACCGGCCGGTGTCGTCCACAAGGGAGAGTTCGTCATCAACAAAGAAAACACTCGCAAATATCGGGGCATCTTGGAACAGATGAACGATGGTAAGTTCCCGCTGGCGTTTAATGCGCCGGTGGTTTCTACCGACGTGACGGGAGAAATGTCGGGTATGAGGCAAGAACTTGCTGCCATCCGCAGGCGTCTGGACTCCATGCCGAACGGCATACAAGGCCAGATGGCCGTAGCGGTGGACGTAGGCATGGACACATATTTGTATGAACGCAACAGATACCGCGCCGCTGTGCGTGGTTTAAGGGGTTAATATGGCAGGCAATAGTTCATGGCAGATGTGGTTATACGCTGCTAATGCTGACACTTCATCGACGGCCTACGATACGGTGGCGGCTTCGTCGCTGACTGCTTTGTCAGGGTACGTCAACATCACAACTGGATTCCCAGGTGGTTCGTGTCCTATCCTTGCACCAGCTGAAGATGCCGAATTCGAAACGTCTACGTTAGTCGACATCGGAGGTGGCACCATCGGCACGGCAAACAGGCGCACGATCTGGACTGTCGAGTGTTGGCCCTTCCTATTCGATGCTTCGACTACCGAAACCGACCTCGATGATTACTTCGCCTTATCTGATGGCATCAACGGGAAGAAATACCTCTGGGTTCGCTTCACGGCCGGATCACGGACAAGCCCCACAACATCGGGGCACGTCTACCCTGTCGTACTGGAGTCATGGCAGGGTTCGCTGAATAAGGAATATGGCAACCGTAATTTGACCCTAGCGTTTAAGCATCGTTTCCGTCAAGCATCAAGTTTAATCTAATGCCGCACTACAGAATACAACGGAAGCTGCCTAATGGCTGGAACGTACGGCTGGAACTACTGCCATACGATACGGCCCTTGGTGGCACCATAACGCCCCTTGGTGACGTTTGTTTGCTTGAACTGGGTGAACAGACGGCCGAATTTGATTCGCTCCCCTACGGGCTTGTAAAGCCCCAAACTCTGAACTTCAAACTGGCATGGTCGATGCTGCCCGCAGCCGTGCAGGATTACATCGAGGACAGCGTAGATCCGGCTGCGCCGGACAAGTGCAACCTGTGGATCCTGTGGTCAGACCGTGGCACCAACGGGGCGACCTACACAGTCGAGTTTGCAGGTGTCGAGGATAACGTCGAAGCTGTCGAATTGGAGCCCTTGGACGATGGCAGCTATGCCTACAACGTTCAACTTGTGGATTACATCTTCCATGCTGCTAAGACACTGACAGGATACCAGATCTTCAACGGCAAAATAGGTGCACACCGTCCCCCAGAGTTTGCAGTTTTCCAGTTCCTACTTAGAAGCCTAGTCGGTAGGAATCAAAAGCATCTTAGCGTTGGTTTAGTCTTAGCTGATACATTCGCTCAGGTGCTGACTCACCTACGGACGGCACTGGGCACACACATAAAAACGAATTACGCTAGGACGTCAGCAACGGCCGTGGGGTTGTTTGACCTCAACACGCTCGATGGTCTAATCACGGCCGCAATAGAACTGTATACAACGAACATAGACACCGACCCTAGGACGCCATCAACAGCCGTAACAGCGTCGACGGCATACCTAACAAGCAACATCTACAAAGACTCCACAGCTACATCTACCATTGGTGGCCTCTATTCCGTAGGTGACAACTTCGCATGGGGCCGCCGTGATGTTACGGCATACGACATCATCAGGGATCTGTGCGAAACGTTCGGGGTCAAAGCATCGTATTCCTTTGAATACTTTACCTTCGACGATAAGATCATCGCTAACTGGACAGTCAAACGCATAGCATCGTCCAAGGGCTACGCCAACAACGTAGACACTACCGATGCAACCTTGTCGTTGAATAACTCGCTGCAGCTGCCCTCGATTGTCAAGCGTGGAGATAACATCGCCAAAGTGGAAAGTCGCTACGAAACAACACAGCAGGAAGACGCTACCGAAATAGTGCGTCTACAGCAGGGCGCGCGTTCATCGCGTTCTATGAACATAGAACCGATCATCCACAACGTGCCTGTTTACCTGCGGGAATACGACGACGTTGAAGGACGAACCGACCTGTATAAGCAAACAAATCAGGTGCTGTTCAGAGAGTCCGGTGGTTCTCTGATTAAAGTACACGAAACCACGAAATACTGGTACGGCCCCAAGTCGACACAATGGGTTGAGATCTCGAGTGCTGCATCGGACAAACCAGAATATCAAGACGACGAATCACAAGAAAAATACCGTGTTCAGCTGGCTGCTATGCAGGCACAAACCTCCATGCCGGCTGCACTATGTTTGTTGCACTTGCACGTCTTCGCAGACCCTGACAACGCGACCTGTGAAACGGAGTGGGACTACACACGAAGTACGGCATTACTGCCAAGTGCATTGCCAGGGCGCCACACCCTGACAGATAACGTCGTAGGTACCTTCACAAGCCTTTCGTGGGATTATGCCCTTCCGGTGTCGATTACTCAAAACTGGGTTGCAGGCACGTCGACGATTAAATACTTCCTATTTAAGCCTAGCGATTCTAAGGAACTCACGTAATGCCCATTAACGACCCCGTTAACAATCGCAAGATAGCACCGGCTTCGCTGGCATTCGAACGTCGTAGGCAGACCTTCGGCACCTACTATGCAGGCGAAGACACGGATGGCGATGTTTACAATTACCAGTATTATATCGAGGTCAACTTTAACACGACGGTAAACAACCTAGTCAGCAAGCAGTATCTGAGCGGCGAAACAAACCGCGTGATGAAGTCAATAGGCAATGCTGAACACAGGTCGAAGCATTGGGTGGGCGATTACAAGCAAAGTTTCCAGTGGGATCTGACCGGCAACTGGCAGTTCATGAGTGACGTGTGGACGCCTGTACCGTTTAATAACGAAATCCTACGCACGCAAGGTGTGCAGAATGAATCTCTTGACTACGACGACACGTGGTCGTTTCGGCCGACAGATGCGAATGCTGGGGTGTGGTGGGTGTATACATACCTTCAAATTCGTTTCCCTGGCAGTGGTCAGATCAACGAGGCACGCCTTGCGTATTATGTCAACGGTGTTTTCTTCCGTATCATTGACATGGTTGACCATCACATGATGGGTGACGGCCCCCACATCAACGATTGTAGGCTACAGGGCGGGTGTCACGTGCCACTAAGACCTGGCGATAAGTTAGAAGTGAAGATGCTTTCCGAAGCCCCCTCATCCGAGGATGCTGGTGTCATCTATCCTTCATCCGTCTACGCCTATATCACAGGCCATCGTGAGAACTGCGAGTTAAACAACACAGACAATCTCCCGTCAAGTGGTAGATTGTACGTCTTCGCCAAAGGTAATCAACCGTAAAATTTAAGGAACAAAATGTCCTGTTTACCAAATACCCCAGTAGCTGCCAATGTCTTAACAGCTACTAACTCAACCGACCACGGCTGGCAAAATACCGGCACGGTTATAACGACGGCATTGAGCCAATACTACCCAGTCATGGCGTCTGTTATTACCCTCACGGGTCTTGCCCAGACGACACAACAGCACGCGATCATTCGGCAAATCGAGTTCGAAGAGACGGCATCAAGCGCGGCGAACATCAAGAAATGCCCTCTGATTGTTCTGCTGTATAACTCGACAGCGCCGACAACGCCTACATCCGGTGCCGTCTATAACGGATCGACTACGAACCTACTGGGGGCGTTTACCATTGCTGATACAGATTATAAGCGCGTATCGGACACCGTCTGGATTGCTGGAATCAAACCAGACAAGTACGTTCGCACAGGCACCGTGTCAACATCCTCGACATTTTACGCTGTGGTGCTTTCTAACTCAGCGACAAGTGTAACCTATGCCGCAAGTGCTGCAGCGCGTATACGCGTGTTTACGGAGGCATTGACGGCATTATGAGAGAACACGTAGTGTTAATGCTTCGTGCAATCGAGGCGCTGCTCAATTATCAGATGGAACCTGTGCGCCGTGCTGAGTTATTAAACCAGCATAAGGTGTGGACGGAACGGCTGAAGGCTTTACGATAGACAAAAAGGTGACGGATTTGTCTGTTGTGAGTTAGCGATTACAAAGCCCGAAAATTTTTTTCGGGTTTTTTATTATTTACTTGCATTGCAAAGAAATACCCCGTAGATTGCACACAACAAACAACCACAGTATACACGGAGACGACGATGAACACGCAAACAATCACAATCAGCATTTCACAGCAGCATTCAATGCAACGCGGGCTGCACAACGTATACATAGCGACGTATATGGCACGCAGCGGACGCAAAATATCAGCCATTGGATTATCGGAAGCAAGCGCAATTCGTAATCTTCACCGTAAATCGCCAGTAAAAAATAGTGTACTTTAAGAACCAACCACCAACCACACGGAGACCACAATGAAGACACCTATTTACAAGGCTTTCATCCTGACGTCATCAGGTAAGAAAGTCGAAGGCTACGGCAAGACCATGATGGCAGCCTGCCTAGATGCCAAGGCCAAAGCCGAGGCGATGGCCAAGGCAAAGACCGGAGGTGCGAAATGAGCATCTCCACCGAACGCTTCGTAACGCTCCACATCGAGCTGTTCAAGATCAGCAACAGGCTGTGTGACCTTGCAAAATCCCTTGAGTGCGAGGGTGTTGGATACAGTGTTGAGTTATGGGAAATCATTGACGAGATCTCGGTGGCTGCAGCTAATTCATTAGAAGAGACTAGGACGCCATGATTACCGCCCTTGGCTACTGCCACAAGAGCCGCGCACACTACACGCCTCACGAACGGGTGTTCCTAGCATCACTACGTGAATACAAACCACGCGATGTGGAGGTATTCCGCCAGCACTCGCTTGGTAACTTCGGGGCAAGCTACAACGAACTCGTAGACACCATGATCCGTGGAGGGCATAGAACCTTCGCCATAGCAAACGACGACATCGTACTTCGGCCGGATAGCTTCCAGCTGCTGAACGAAGACATCGAAATTTGCCAGGGCGAACAACGGCACTGGGGAGTCATAGCATCACGTGCTGACTACGTGAGGATGAGCCCGCAGAACATACGTTTCACCTATGGCATGGAACAACAGCGGACAATCCAGAACGCACAGGAACTACAGATTATCGCAGTGCCAAGCGTGGCTCCTCTGCTGGCTGTCTACACACGTGAGACGTGGGTAGACTTCCCACCGATTAATTTTTACAGTGACGATGTGCAGTGCTTCGACATCCGCCAGCGTGGATACGAGGTGTTCGTGTCACGGTCATACGTGCACCACGTAGGTTCGCAGACGCTCGGAGTGGCTAACTACGAGGAGGATGCGAAAAATTCTCGAGAGTGGCTTTTGGAAAATAGACGGGATTTCGTTAGTATTGCAATGCAATAAATCAACCACGGCATGAAACATGCCAACACACAAATTACACGGAGTTTTTATGCGACTCAGCATCGAGTTCAAGACTGGACGCTACGATGGGAACCTATGGTTCCGCGTCACACCTCGCATCGAGGGATCACATCGTCAACGCCTTCTAACTGTTGGCGTGTTCCTGACAGTTCTAACAATCGGCATGTTCGCCTTGGCTGGTACTATATCGCCAGACCCGATGATCAAACCAGACCAAACCGTAACCTTGTGGGGGCAGCGATGAATAGGCAAGATAAACTGTTGAATGCCTATAAACTGCTGGCAATAGCAGCACAGGCATACTGGGAAGACTATTACGTCAACCACGGCCCTGATGAGAACGTTACGTACAAGCTACACTGTGAGCTTGAGAACTGCCTGCATTTTGTCAATAGCATCAAGGCATCGCAGTTTGAATACCAAGTCGTTGAGTTTACAGACGAAGCCGCATACGTGCCACCTCGCCCCCAGTGGACTATACATAGGGTATATGGCAATGGCGATGTCCTGAAAACAACTTCGTTCTTTAGCAATAAGCCAGACGCCGAACGTGCCTGTGCTAATCTTAATGAGATTTTCAATGACTGACAAAACCATCACACGTGAGATC
>Ga0164292_10000430_pt1 | contig 32640 bp, 29 predicted proteins | sample GEODES117metaG_FD_111486 | JGI IMG/M metagenome (GOLD analysis project Ga0164292, IMG submission 111486) | Eutrophic lake water microbial communities from Lake Mendota, Wisconsin, USA - GEODES117 metaG | ecosystem: Environmental > Aquatic > Freshwater > Lake | place: USA: Lake Mendota...
GTCGCCTCCAGGGTCGCGGCGAACTCATTGACCACCACCGCCCAGTCCTCGGGACGCGTCTGCTCGAGGGTCTTGATGAGCAGTTCCTGGGTGGGAGCGTCGATGCCACCGGCGGCCGAAAGACGGGCGACGGCGTTGTCGATCACTTGATCGAGTTCGACATCCTCGGCGGGATCCGATGGCTCATCGTGTTCGTCACTGGCCGCGACGCCCGGGTCGACGTGCGACATCGACGCATGGTCGAGGTCGTGCGGGGAGGAAAGCGAGGCAGCGGTCTCGCGGAGCGCCTCGCGCAGCGTCGTGGCGGTGAGGGCCGACATGCAACCGGCCTGGGAAAGGAGGCCGATTCCGACCAACGCCCATCCAGCCAGACCGAACTTCGCCCGCAGGAGGGGCCATCCCCGACCGGGGATCTCTGCCGACGACGTGTCGCGTTCGCTGTCCATCGGATTCTCGCTCGCGAAGGTGACGCTCGTCCGGCTGCCCCCGCGGTGTTCACGTCGAACACCGTCGCCAGCACGGAACCGGCGCACCGGATCGCGCGGGAAGGTAGGCCCACCCGATTGCACGAGGCAAGGCCAGATACCCTTTGCCCTTGCGGACCGCGGTCGCAAGCGACCGGGCCCGGGGTCAGCGGGGGCGGAAAGAGCCCACGCCGAGGAGGGTTTGTGTCGCTGATTCCCGATGTCGGCGGCTCCGGGCCCGCAACCGAGGACGATTCCGCGCCGCCTGCTAGAATCCGCCCGCCCCCACCGGAAGTCACGACGCTCCCTCCGGATGCCGCCATGCCCACTCCTCCCCCAGTTTCCCTGGATTCCCCCGGCGCCGTTCCGGCGTCATGGACCCACCGTCACCTCCTCGATCTCGAGCGGCTTTCCCCCGAGGAGATCGGGCTCCTCCTCGATACGGCCGCCAGTTTCAAGGAGGCCACCCACGGGTGTCGCCGAAAGCTCTCCGTGCTCGGGGGCCGGACGATCTGCAATCTCTTCTTCGAGAACTCCACCCGTACGAAGACGAGCTTCTCGCTGGCAGCCCGTCGCCTCGGGGCGGACGTCGTCGACTTCTCGGCATCGGGAAGCAGTCTCTCCAAGGGGGAGTCGTTCATCGACACGGCGAAGAATCTCGAGGCGATGGGGATCGATGCCGTCGTCGTCCGCCACTCGACCCCCGGCACGCCGCACCTCCTGGCCCAGCACCTCGGCGTCGGCATCATCAATGCCGGCGACGGACCGCACGAACACCCCACCCAGGGGCTCCTCGACATCTTCTCCATCCGGGAGCGGCTCGGTGATCTCGCCGGCGTCACGGTCGGGCTCGTGGGCGACATCGCCCACAGCCGCACCGCCCGCTCGAACATCCACGGCCTCCTCAAACTCGGAGCCCGGGTGATCGTCTGCGGCCCGCCGACCCTCGTCTCGCCCCGGTGGCGGGAACTCGGGGTGGAGGTGTCACACGATCTCGATGCCATCGTCCCGGTGTGTGACGTCCTCAACCTGCTGCGGATCCAGTTCGAACGGCAGAACACGCGGCCGTTCCCCTCGGTGCGTGAATACGCCCATCTCTACGCGATGACAGCCGAGCGGATGCAGCGGGCCCGCCCCGGGCTCCTGATCCTCGCCCCCGGACCGATCAACCGCGGAGTCGAGGTGTCGGCCGAGGTGGCGGATTGCCCGCAGTCGCTGATCCTCGATCAGGTGGCCAACGGCCTCGCGGTGAGGATGGCCGTGCTGTGGCTCGTGTGTGGGCCACGTGCAGAGGGGGCGACGACGATCAACCACGGCGACGGGAGGGGAATCTGATGGCGACACTGCTCATCCGAGGTGGGCGAGTGATCGATCCGGCACAGGACATCGACCGGATCGCCGACCTGCGGATCGTGGACGGGAGGATCGCCGGGATCGGTCCCGGCGACACCGGGGCGGCGCGGGCCGAGGAGACGATCGACGCCGCCGGGATGATCGTCACCCCCGGGCTCATCGACATGCATGTCCACCTCCGCGAGCCGGGCCGCGAGGAGGACGAGACGATCGCCAGCGGGACCAAAGCGGCCCTCGCCGGCGGATTCACGAGCGTCGCTTGCATTCCCAACACCGAGCCCCCGATCGACACCCAGGCGGCGGTCGAGTTCATCCATCAAAAGGCCGCCCGCGCCGACACCTGCAACGTGTTCGTAGTCGCCTGTGTGAGTCGCAACCGAGAGGGGAAGGAATTGGCCGAGATCGGCCAGCTCGTCGAGGCGGGGGCCGTGGCGTTCAGTGACGACGGCGCCCCGGTCTCCGACGCCGAGTTGATGCGTCGGGCACTCGAGTACTGCAGCATGTTCGGCAAGCCGATCCTCGCCCACGAGGAGGTCCTCGAGCTCTCCCGTGGCGGCGTGATGAACGAGGGGATCGTGTCCCTCCTCCTCGGCCTCGGCGGCATGCCGGCTGCCGCCGAGGAGGTGATGATCGGACGCGACACGGCGCTCGCCGAGAGCACTGGGGGGCGGCTCCATGTGATGCACGTCTCGACGGCCGGGGGAGTGGCCCTCGTCCGCGCGGCCAAGGCCCGCGGAGTGCGGGTCACCGCGGAAGCCTGTCCCCACCACTTCACGCTCACCGATGAATCCCTGCGGACGTTCGACGCCAACTGCAAGATGAGCCCCCCGTTGCGGACGGCCGCTGACGTCGAGGCGATCATCGCGGGAATCGCCGACGGGACGATCGACTGCATCGCCACCGATCACGCCCCCCATGCCCGCGAGAAGAAGATGCTCGAACTCGATCGGGCACCGTTCGGGATCCTCGGCCTGGAAACCGCGATCGGGCTGTCGGTCACCCGCCTGATCGTCCCCGGTCATCTCGGATGGTCGCGGTTGGTCGAGGCGATGAGCACGCTGCCGGCACGGATCCTGGGGATCGACAGGGGCACGCTCCGCCAGGGAAGCCCCGCTGACGTCACCGTGATCGATCCCGACAGGACCTGGAAGGTCGATGTGGGAACGTTCCGTTCCAAGAGCATCAATTCCCCCTTCCACGGTTGGACACTCCGCGGCCGGGCCGTGGCCACGATCGTCGGTGGTCGGGTGAAATACAGGCTCCCAGGCGTGTGACGGAGGGGCAGACGCCGATGTCGCTGACCCTTGTCGACGGCTACAACCTGCTCCACGCCTCCGGCGTGTTCGGTACCACGCGGGGCCCTCGGGGACTCGAGTCTTCCCGGATCGCCCTCCTCGACCATCTCGCCGACCGTCTCGGCGATCTGACGGGCCGCGTGTTGGTGGTGTTCGATGCCGCCAACGCTCCCGATGGCCTTCCCGGCAGGACGGTGCACCGCGGCATCCGCGTCTGGTTCGCCCGCGAATATCCCGACGCCGATTCGCTCATCGAGGAAATCCTCGACGAGGAACGCTCGCCGCAGAGTGTGACGGTGGTCTCCAACGACCGACGCCTGCAACTCGCCGCCCGCCGACGGGGGGCCGCGGCGCTCTCCTCCGACGCGTGGCTGGCGGAATTGCGGCGTCCTCGTCCCACCGGTGACGCCGGCGCCGACAAACCTCCCGAGCCGGGCCCCGGAGAGGTGGAGCACTGGAAGCGACACTTCGGCCTCGACTGACGCTGCGGCGGATCAGGTTCGCTTCGCCCAACGGATCAGCTTGCGGTCGAGCGTCGACCGCTCGATGCCGAGCATCGCCGCGGCCTTGGTCTTGTTGCCGCCGACGGCGGACAGCGTCGCCATGATGTGGCGGCGCTCGAGCTCCTCGATCGTCTGCGGTACGAAGGCGCCGTTCCTCACGGCACTCACGCGGCCCGTGTCACCGGCCGGGGAAAGTTGGCTGAGGGCCAGGTCATGGGTGTCGATCGTGTCGTGATTGGAGAGCACCACGGCCCGTTCGATGCAGTTGCGCAGTTCACGGATGTTGCCCGGCCACTGGTAGGCGAGCAGCGTCTCGAGGGCCGCGGGGGAGAAGTCATGGACGACCCGCCCGGTCTCGGTGGCGAACCGGGCGAGGAAGTGCCGGGCCAACGGCTCGATGTCCTCGCGCCGGCGACGGAGCGGAGGCACCACGATCTCCACCACCTTGAGACGATAATAAAGATCGCGTCGGAACTCGTTGGCCGCGACCGCTTCCTCGAGATTGCGGTTCGTGGCCGCGACGACGCGGACGTCGACCTGCACACGCTGACTGCCGCCAACCCGCTCGAACGGATGCCCCTCGAGCACGCGGAGGAACTTCGCCTGGATCGTCTGGCTCATCTCCCCGATCTCGTCGAGGAACAGCGTCCCCCGGTGGGCGGCCTCGAACTTCCCGGCCTTCCGCTCGGTGGCCCCGGTGAAAGCGCCCTTCTCGTGACCGAACAATTCGCTTTCGAGGAGGGTCTCGGTGAGCGCGGCGCAGTTGAGGCAGACAAACGGAGCGCTTCGGCGGTCGCTGGCATCATGGATCGCCCGGGCGACGAGCTCCTTGCCCGAGCCACTCTCCCCGCGCACCAAGACCGTCGCCTTCGTGGAGGCGACCCTGCCGATCTGGCTGGCGATCGCCGACAGCGCCGGGCTCCCCCCCACCATCCGCGACTCCTCGCGGAGGCGCTGACGGAGACGCTCGTTCTCGTCCGACGTGCTCGCCAGCCGGACGGAGAGGCGCTCCCGCATCGAGAGGTTCTCGACGGCGATGCCCAACGCGTCGCACACCGCCATCACGAACTCCAGATCATCCGGCGTCGCCCCCCGGCCGCTGCCGGCGAGTTCCACATGGAGAACGCCGACCGGCCGGCCCGCCACGCGGACCGGCGCCGAGATGGCGGAAAGCGGTTCGTCGCTGCTCGCTCCTTCGGCCGCTGCCGAGGGCTTCGGCGCGCGGCCGACGAGAATCGCCTCGTTCGTGGCCAGGACCGTCGCCACCGCCCCGGCCGGGAGCCCGCCCTCCGCGGGCCATCCGGGTGGAGAGGCGGCTGCTGACGTCAGCGAGGCGATGCCGGTGGGAGTGCGCCATTCGGCCGCGGGCCCCGGGGGTGGAAGGAGTACCACCCCGTGAATCGCCCCCGCGCCCTCGACCGCGGCATCGAGTGCCAACCGGGAGACCTCGCCGACGTCGGTCGAACGGGCGAGGGCGAAGGCCAGACGGCAGAGGCTCGCGGCGGCCTTGCCGACGCGGGGCACGCTGCCGGCGGATTCACCGATGTCGTCGAGCAGCCTCGTCTTGTCGCGGCGGAGCGTGATCGCATCCGACCATTTCTGCATGTCGCTTGTGACCTCGGAGGTCTCCGTGACCTCGTCGGCGAGCCCCGACAGGTCGGTGGGAGGGTCCCCCTCGCCGAACACCAACTGTGCTCCTCCGATGCGGATCATGTCCCCGGGGGCGAGCGGTCGATCGCCGACGATCGGCTCCCCTCCCACGACCGTGCCATTGCGGCTCCCGACGTCCCGCACCAGCCACCGGCCGGCGGAGGCGATCACCTCGGCATGGCAGCGGCTCGAACGCTCGTCGTGGAGAACGACGTTGTTGGAGGGGCCTCTGCCGATCGTGCAGCGTTGCCCGGGGAGCAGACGGACGACGCTCTGACCGATGGCGGGGTCGAGGACCAGCAGGAAAGCGGAAAATGGTTCCATCGGCCGATCCGGACTCTCGGGGAGGCGATCGACCCGCGCCGAAAACAAGCGCACGGGCCGCCATGCATGATGCCTCAGCGGGCGTGGATTTGCGAGCCACGGGCCTTTCCCTCCCCTCCGGCCCCTCCCGGCCACGGAAAACACTTCCGAATCGACGTTTCTCCCGCGGCAATCGGGTTTGCAGGAGAACCCCCCAGCTGTCTACGATTGCCGCGAATTGCGGGATCACCCCGTTTGTCAAGCCCCCGTGTCTCCCTGCCACGGGTTTCCCAGCCGGAGGACGTCCATGAAACGCCAGGCACCGCACTCCCACCTCGTATCCCCGCCGTGTGCCGGTGGACACCCGCTGTCGATCACGCCATCAGCCCCTCGGCCGAGCCGTCCGGCCGGATTCGACCCGTGGCCTTCGCTATCGATCCTCGTCGCGGCGTTGCTCGCCGTCGCCCTGTCGGCCTCGGCCGAGGCCCAGTTTTTCGGTGGTCAGGCTGTCGGAGGGATCTCGATCGACGCCGGCGGCATCGTCCGCAACGTCGATGCCGGGGTCCTCGAAGAGCTCTCTGCCACCCGCCGCAAGGCGCTCGCCGGGGAGGGGCCAGAGGCATCGAAGGATGGCCTGCGGAAGGTGTCGCTCGCTCGCCTTTCGAAGGCAGTCGAAGCTGCAGCCGCGGGGAAGGCGCCTCTCCCGGCCGACGTCGTGCTCATGGGAGGGCTCGAACGGATCACCCATGTGTTCGTCGATACCGACGGGCACGACATCATCCTTGCCGGTCCGGCTGATGCGGCGCGCGTCGATTCGAAAGGCAATGTCCTCGGTGCTGCCAGCGGTCGACCGCTGCTCCAACTCGAGGATTTCATCGTCGCCCTCCGCGCCGTCGATGGCGCACGGGACGGTGGCATGCTCTGCTCGATCGATCCGGTGCCCGAGCGTGTCGCCGACCTGCAGAAGTTCCTCAAGAGCCAGCAGGCCAACGCCGCCGACCCGAATGGCACGCTGCGGAAGATGGAGGAAGTCCTCGGGCCCCAGACCGTGCGCATCGGAGGGGTGCCCGCCGACAGCCGCTTCGCCCGCGTCCTGGTCGCCGCCGACTACAGACTCAAGCGGATCGGCATGGGGCTCGAGCCGTCCGGTCTGTCCGATCTTCCCAGCTACCTGGCCACGGTACCGGCAGGGGCTGCCGTCGGCACGCTTCCCCGCTTCTGGCTCGAGGCTTCGTACGATCCGATCGCCCGCGACGCCGATGAACTCGCCTTCCGGCTCTCCGGCCGGAAGGTCGCCTGTCTCACCGAAAACGATCTGTTCGGCAAGGACGGCGTCAAGCGAGGCGCCGGACCGACCGACAAGGTGGCGCAGAAGTGGTGCGATTCCTTCACTTCGAAATACGACTCGCTTGCCTCGAAGCACCCGGTGTTCGCGGAACTCGCCAACTGCATCGATCTGGCGGTCGTCGCCGCCCTCATTCAGGGCCAGCACCTCGACCGCAAAGCGGGCCTCGATCTTTCGGCACTGCTCGACGCCGACCGGGTCCAACTCCCCTCCTACGAAACTCCGACCACCGTTCCCACGGTTGCCAGCGGCGTGAAGAAGGGGGGGCGGTGGGTGGTGAGCGCCTCGGGCGGCATCCAGTTCCAGCCATGGGGCTTCGCCAGCCAGACTGCCGAGTCGGCCGATGTCGCCGCCACACGCACCGAGGCTCTGTCGGCACGTTCCGAAAATGGCTGGTGGTGGGACTGATCCCCCGGCTGCAAGGGCGTCGCTGAACCAGCGATTCTGACGGGGTCAGGGAGCCGGTGCAGCCCAACCGATCCGAGTGACTGCCGCTGCGGCGGTGGGAAACCACCCGTCGACCCATCCCTGGGCGGCGAGCGGGGCGAAACCCACCGGCCCGAGGCTGGCTTCATGAGCCGGCGGCGGGACACTCTTCACCAGCAGCAGTGCGGCACCGCCGGCCGCGGCGACCACCGCAGCGAGGGAATCACTCGTCACGCTCCAGGAAGACGGGATCGTCGCGGCCCGCTCCGGTGCGTCGGCGAGCCATGCCGCCATGTCGAGGACGGCGTGCCGGCCGCCCGGGCGGCTCACCAACGGCAGTCCGAGCGTGGCCGCGACGAGACGGGCCGTGATCCCCATGCCATCGATCGCGAGACGGTGGACGAGGCTCAGATCGACGGGACGGATTCGGGCGATATCGCGAAGCCCCTCGACCACCGATCCGCCGCCCACGACGAGCGTCCGTGCTCCGGAGGCACTCCCCCCGGGAAACGGCAGTTCGAGCGTGGCCGCTGCCCGCTGCGGCCAATCGGATCTCCCGAGAAGACTGCCGCCGAACCTGATCACCACAGGTGCTTCGTCGCCGGCCGACGGCAGGCTCCCCCGCGCCGCGGATCGCAGTGCCCCGCATTGCCATCCGCAGGCATCCCGGGAGTCCATCATGGCAGTTCCCCGAGCGCCACGAGGGCCAAAGCATGCGCCGGGGCAGCCCTGGAGACGCCAGCTCCGAGGACGGCGTCAAGCCGCACCATCGGCGCGGCCACCCCGGCTTGCCGCACCGCCCGCTCCGCGAGCGTCACGCCATGCCCCGACAGCACGACCCGATCGGGCGCGTACGGTTGCCTGGAAAGCACGCGACGAATGGCAGCCGCGACGAGCCGCACCTGCGCGGCGGCGACACGCTCGGCGGCGTTCCGGGCATCGTCGAGACCGACGGACGCAGGCTCCAGAAGCGTCTGCCGCACGAGACGGATCCGGGCTGCTTCGCAGGTCACAGGGCCGCCGTCCGCCGTGTCGGGAGACATCGGATCCTCCGGAATCGCCCCGAGGAGGAGCCACACGTCCTGCGTCCTCGCGAAAAGCTCGCCGGCGACCGGTCGGCGGCATCCCGCCAGCGGCACGGAGCGTACGACCGCAGCCACGGGCGTCCGTTCGATGCCGGTGTAGACCAGTTCGCCACTCGCCATTCTCCCCGCATCATCGGTCGCGAGGGGACGGGGCCCGTGCCGGCCGAGGAACAGAATGTCGGTCGTCGTCGAGCCGACGTCGACGAGTAACCCGTGATCACTCTCAGCGACCGCGGCGGCGAGCCGCCCGAGCACGTGCCAATTCGAGGCCGCGGCATCCAGCGGCCTCGACAGGGCGACCTCCGGGGACACGATCGTGCCGTCGACGAGATAGATACCGAGCCCTGCATCGATGGTGGCGGCCGCGACGCGGAGTCCGTGGATGATTCCCGCCACGCCGGCCCGCCGATCCGGGAAACAGTCGGCGATCTCGCCGGTCATCGTGGCGACGATCCGCCCCGGCGACCAGCCGACCCCGATCGCCCGCAGCCGATCGGGGAGTTCGTCCGCCCTCCGCCACAGTTCGAAGGACTCGGCATGGACGCGTCCCCGGCCGTCGGCAGCTTTGAGATTTGCACCGCCCACATCGAAGGCGAGCACGCCTCCGGAGGGTGCTTCAGTGTGGTGATCGTCCATCATCCCCCCGTTCCACCGAAGCCCCCCGTCCGTCATCACCGGCGACGGCGAACGCCCCACTCGCGCCGGTCGAAGCGCCGGGCCAGACGCACCGCTCACCGCCGGCCACCGCGAGCAGGGCGCGAAGGAGGCTCGCGGTGCCGAGCGAGGAGAGCCCGACGAACGACGTCGTCAGGCGCGGATTGATTTCCAGCACCCGATCGTCGGCACCATCGTCCCGGCTCCCGAGGATCATGTCGACTCCCACCCAGCCCAGCGGCCGTCGCCCGGGCGTCACAAGGCCGCGGATCGACCGCGCAGCCAGGGCCATCGCCCGCCCGGCGAGCCCCCCCTCGACGTGCAGGTCGCCGCCCAGATAGCGGGGATTCGGCCCCGGGGAGAACCGCTGCCGGACGGGGTGCAGGACGACCGTCTCGATCGGGCCGCAGAGGCACGACACACCCACAGGCATGCCGGGCACGAAGGCCTCGACGCGGCGCGGAACCGGGGCAGGGGGGAGAGCGCCGCCCGCTGGCACGATCGTCAGGCCGTCCCCGCCGCACCCCGCCAGGGCCTTGGCCACCGCCGGCCTTCGGAACTCGTCGGCGAGACTGGCGCCGGAGGGCAGGAGGCACCCGGCAGGAACACCCACGCCGGCGCCGGCCAGCGCGAGCGCGGTCTGCTGCTTGTCGGCGGCCAGCGTGAGAAAGGCATCGTCCGGACTTGCTACCTGCCCGCCGGAGCGGCGTGCGAGCGCCACCCGGTCGGCGAGGATGCCATCGGTCTCCGGAGCCACGACCAGCGTCCAGTCGGCGTCTGCTGCCGCCTCGGCCAGAGCGTCACGCTCCCCCCCTGGAGGAACGTGGACAACGCTCACCCGCGTGTCGAGGTCTCGGGAGGGAAACAGCGACCGGGCAGCAGGATCGAGAAGCAGGGTGAACTCGAGGTCGGCAGCCCGGAGGCCGTCGCTGAGGAGGGCCCGGAGCATCGCGCTGCCTTCCGCGACCAAGCCTGCGACCGTCGGTTCGCCACCGTCAACACCGGCGACCGTGCCCGGTCCACGGAGCCCTCCGGAACAGCACCATTCGTGAAGCACGACCCGCACGGAGGCCATGCCCCTCAGAAGATGCCGAGTTGATCGCGGGCGTCGTCGGTCATCCGATCGGGAGTCCAAGGGGGCTCCATGACGATCCGCACCTCCACGCCCGCGACATCCGGATGGGCGGCCAGGGTCCGCTTCGTGTCACCGATGAGTTGCGGCCCCGCCGGGCAAGCGGGGCTCGTCATCGTCATGTCGATCGACACCTGCTGCTTGCCTGGCACGTCGGCCGATGGCAGCAGGGTGACCCCGTAGATCAGCCCCAGATCGACGATATTGACGAACAGTTCCGGGTCCTTCACCTGCTTGAGCAGTTCGCGGACCCGATCCTCGCAAAGCGCCCCACCGGCCGACGCGGTCGAATCGACGGCGGAGGATGGCGCCGGAGTCGCTCCCGTCGTCTGAACGGCAGCGGGTGCCGCTGCGATCGGCAACCCCGTCGCCGGCTTCACGGCCGTGGATTGCGCGGCCGGGCCATTGACTCCGTGGCCACTGTGCAGCCGAACCCACACCCCGCCATCCTCGACTTTCACCTCGTGCGATCGCGTCGCCCGAACGGCCGGCATCGACAGCGCGGCGCCGGTGCGGATGTCGAACTTCGCCCCGTGCCGCGGGCAGGCGACCTTGTATCCTGTCAGTTCGCCGGAGGCGAGCGGGCCGCCGTCGTGGGTGCAGACGTCATCGAGTGCGAAGAACGCCCCTTCCACGTGGAACAAGGCGATCAGGTCACCGTCGACTTCGACGACCTTCGAGCCCGGATCGGCGAGATCCCCAACCGCCGCCACCCGCACGAAATCGCCCATCGTTTCTCCTTCCGGCATCCCTGGTTGGCAAACCACCAATTGCCCGTCCGACCGAGCCCCTTGTCGGCTGCGGGACACCTCACGGCGTTCGCCCGACGGCGTTCTCCCCGACGGCACCCGCTCCGCGTTCAGGAGACGCGACGGATCCGCCCACCGATCGCGGCCGACAACGCCTCGCGCACCGGCGGGATGGTGATCCGGTCGAACACCTGCTGGAAGAATCCGGCGACGACGAGCCGGGCAGCCTCGTCCGCGGTCAGGCCCCGGGCCCGCGCGTAGAAGATCTGCTCCTCATCGACCCGGCCGCTGGTCGCCCCGTGGGTGCAGCGGACGTCATCAGCCTCGATCTCGAGACCGGGGATCGAATCGGCCCGCGCCTCGCGCGACAGCATGAGCGTGTCGTTCCGCTGGTAGCCATCGGTCTTCTGCGCGGCCTTGTCGACCTTGATCATCCCGCGCCACACCAGCCGCGAGCGGTCCTGGAGAGCACCCTTGTAGAGCAGATCGCTGTGGCATCCCGGTGCCATGTGGTGCTGCAGCGTGTTGTAGACCAGTTGCTGCCTGGCCTCGGTGAACATCACACCGTTGACCTGGGCATCCGCTCCCCGACCGACCAGCGCCACATCCTGCTGCACCTGCGACAGTCGACTGCCCAGGGCGGCAAGCGTCCACTGGAGGCGTCCCCCGGCCTCGACGACGGCCCGCTGGCGGGCGAAATGCCACACGCCACGGCTCCAGTTCTGCAGGTTCACCATCCGCAGCGACGCATTCCGGCCGACGATGATCTCCGTCGCTCCGCAATGGAGACCGGCCGCCGCACCCGACTCGCCACCGCCGGCCGTCTCGGTGAGCACCGTCGCCTCCGCACCGTCCCCGATGACCACGAGGACATGGCTCGTATCGAGCCCCCCCGGCGTGATCGCCGAGAGGACGTGCAGCGGGGCGGCAAGACGCACCCCCGGGGGGACCCACAGCACCGCCCCGGCCCGGTGGAATGCCGCATGCATCGCGGCAAACCAATCGGCGCCGCCGTCGACGGCCGAGAACCACGCTCCGCGGAGTTTCTCTCCATGCTCGGCAAGAACCCGCTCGGGCGTTCCGAAGATCACGCCCTGACCGGCCAGGGCACGATCGAGTTCCTCGACCACCCCGTGCCCGTCGAGCGAGGCGATCCGGCCGGCAAAAGCCACCGCACCGGCGGAGGCCGCCGCCCCGCGGGTTGCTGCCTCGAGCAGCCCTTCGGGAATCGACGACTCCGTTCCCTGCCTTTCCGCCGCGGCAACCCAGGCGTCCGGATGGAAGGTCCGCAGATCGGTGCGCATCCAATTCTCCTCGCCCCGTCCGGGGAGGGAGAGCGAGGCGAGACGATCCACCGCAGTGCGGCGGAGGTCCAAGGCCCAGTCGGGAAGCGTCGATCCGGCGAGCAGACGATCGAGAAGTGGGCGGGCAAAACCGGTCGAGGCAGGGGGGGTGAGGGCGGCGGTCGTCATGGTGGTCCTTGTTCTTCGCTCGGGGATCACCCGACCGATCCCTCCATCTGCAGTTCGATGAGCCGGTTCATTTCCACCGCGTACTCCATGGGGAGTTCCTTGACGAGCGGCTCGATGAAACCGCCGACGATCATCGTGCTCGCCTCCGCCTCGGTGAGACCGCGGCTGGTGAGGTAGAAGAGTTGTTCCTCGCCGATCTTCGAAACACTCGCCTCGTGTCCGATCGACACGTCCTGTTCCTCGACCTCGATGTAGGGGTAGGTGTCGCTCCGGCTGCGATCGTCGAGGATCAGGGCGTCGCAGACGACGCTCGACTTGCTCTTCCGCGCCCCCGGCTCGACCTTGACCAGTCCGCGGTAGCTCGCCCGTCCACCGTTCTTCGAGATGCTCTTGGAGACGATCCGGCCACTGGTGTGGGGAGCGGCGTGGACGAGCTTGGCCCCGGCATCCTGATGCTGTCCGGCCGAGGCGAAGGCGATCGAGAGGATCTCGCCATGGGCCCCGGGTTCGGTCATCCACACGGCCGGATACTTCATCGTCAGATGGCTGCCGAGATTGCCGTCGATCCACTCCATCGTGGCCGCCTCGCGGCACACGGCACGCTTCGTGACGAGGTTGTAGATGTTGTTGGCCCAGTTCTGGATCGTCGTGTAGCGGCAGCGGCCGTGCTTCTTCACCACCACCTCGACGACCGCCGAATGGAGGCTCTCGGTGGAGTACATCGGGGCGGTGCAGCCCTCGACGTAATGCACCTGGGCGCCCTCGTCGACGATGATCAACGTCCGTTCGAATTGCCCCATGCTCTCGGCGTTGATGCGGAAGTAGGCCTGGAGCGGGAACTCGATCGACACCCCCTTGGGCACGTAGATGAACGACCCACCCGACCAGACCGCCGAATTGAGCGCGGCGAACTTGTTGTCGGTCGGGGGGATGATCGTCCCGAAATACTCGCGGAGCAGGTCGGAATGCTCACGGATGGCGGTGTCGGTGTCGGTGAAGATCACCCCCTTCTTCGCCAGATCCTCCTGAAGCGATCCGTACACCACCTCGCTCTCGAACTGGGCCTTCACACCGGAGAGGAACTTCCGCTCCGCCTCGGGGATCCCCAGCCGGTCGAAGGTCTTCTTGATCTCCTCGGGCACGTCGTCCCAGGTCTTCCCCTGATGATCGGTGGGCTTGAGGTAGTAGAAGATGTCCTGGAAATCGATGCCGATGTCGCCACCCCAATGTGGCATCGGGCGGGCATTGAAGACCTCGAGTGACTTGAGGCGGAAATCGCGCATCCAAGCCGGCTCGCGCTTCATCTCCGAGATCTGGGTGACGATGCTCGCGTCGAGACCGCGCCGCGCCTTGAAGACGGCCGGCGAATCGGTGCGGAAGTCGTACTTGTTGATCTCGCCGAGTGCGAGCGTGCTCGATTCCTTGGTGTCTGTGGCCATGGATGAAGCCCTTTGGGCTGGCGGAGAGTCGGGCGGGGTGGACGGAGGCGGAGGAGGGATCGATCGAAACAAGGCCGCAATCAGACGCCGGCAGCTTCGGAGTTACGGGCGGCATCCTCCATCGCCTGCTCGGCGGCGGCCGCTTCGGGGAAGGCGGCGCGGATCCGTTCGTAGCCGCGCTTGTGGAGTTCTGCGGCCAGTTCGGCGCCCCCCGACTCGACGATCCGGCCACCGAGCATGACGTGCGTCCGATGGGGGACGTTGTGCTCGAGGAGTTGCTCGTGGTGGGTGATGATCAGGATTCCCATCGCCCCACCGGGAGCAGCGGCCCCACCGGAGGTGCCACCGATCCGGGCGATGCTCTGGCTGGCGAGACGGACGGCATCGGCATCGAGGCCACTGTCGGTCTCGTCGAGGATCGCAAACCGCGGCTGGAGCATCGCCAACTGGAGGATCTCGGCACGCTTCATCTCACCGCCGGAGAAGCCTTCGTTGACGTACCGTCTGGCAAACTCCGCGTCGATCGACAGTTCCGACATCTTCGCCTTGAGTTCGGCACGGAACTCCTTCATCGGCATCAGTTCCTGCCCCTCTTTGCGCTCCGGATTGCGGACGTTGGTGACCGCATGCCGGAGGAAATCGGCCAGCCGCACGCCGGGGATCGCCATCGGACGCTGAAAGGCGAGAAACACCCCCGCCCGCGCCCGTTCGTCGGGTTCCATCGCGAGGAGGTCGTGCCGCGTGCCGTCGGCTTCGACCAGCTCGATCGTGCCGGCGGTGACCTCATAAGAGGGATGCCCCATGATCGCGTAGCCGAGCGTGCTCTTTCCCGAGCCGTTCGGGCCCATGAGCGCGTGAATCTCCCCTCGGCCGATGGTCAGGTCGACCCCCTTGAGGATCTCCTGCCCCTCCACGGCGACATGGAGACCACGGATGACGAGTTGGTCGGACTTCTGCGCTGGCTGCTGCTGCATGGAAGGGGATCCGTTCAAGGCTGAACCTTCTGGTGATCGAACACGAGGTCCCCATCCGCGACGGGGGAGGTGACGTAGCCGGAGTGGTGGGGGATCGGCAATTCATCGTCGATCTTGCCGAGACCGTCCGGCCGCTTGCCGATCCGTTGGCCGACGATCTTGTCCTGGATTCGCATCAGCCCCTCGAGGAGGCTTTCGGGGCGCGGAGGGCATCCGGGCACGTAGACATCGACAGGGACGACGAGATCGACACCCTTGACGACGTGGTAGCCCCACTTGAAGTACGGGCCACCCCCGGTCGTGCACGCCCCCATGGCGATGACGTACTTCGGATCGGGCATGAGGTTGTAGAGCCGCCGCACCCGACTGGCCATTTTGTAGGTGACCGTCCCCGCCACGATCATCAAATCGGCCTGCCTGGGGGTGGCACGGAAGGCACCGGCGCCGAATCGATCGAGGTCGTATCGACTCGCCCCGGCGGCCATCATCTCGATGGCACAGCACGCCAAGCCGAACGTCATCGGCCAGATGCTCGACTGGCGGGCCCAATTGATCGCCTGCTCAACGGTGGTGAGGACGAGATTCTCCTCGAAACGGCCTTCGATCCAGGGCTGGGTCATGCGTGGTGCTCCGCGGTGTTCTCGTGGAAGTGGCGTGGACTGCGGGACGCGGGCCGCTGCGGGCCCACGCGTGGAACAGGGCCCTGTGAACCCGCCTTTGGGCGGCGGGGACGGGACCATCGTCGGAGGTCAAGGGAGTGGAAAACGAACTCGCTGGGCGGACGGAGGATTCATCATGGCTCGACGGTCTCGTCCCGAGCCGGCGCGCCGTCCGTCTCCGCGTCTCCGACCGCGAAGCGACAGCATTCGGCACCGTCGAGACGGCAGGTTGCCAGGGCAACCTTGGCCCCGAGCAAGTCCTGCAACATCATCCGCTCGGCGGCACAGATGCCCCGGTCCTGCTCGGCAATTTCGGGATACGGACAGACATGACTGGTGAGGACCGCCAACGGGCCCGCGGAGGCCTCGGCGTCAAACTCGACGCCGCAGGTGATCTGCCGCTCACGGAGCAGCCGTACGGTGTTTTCGAGGCGTTCGGGAAGGGTGTCGGCCGCGACCTCGTGCCGGTAGAGCCCGGCCATCGCCGAGCCGACCCGGGACAACAGACCGCGGCGGACCTCGGGAGATTCCACCCGTCGAATCTCCTGCCAGAGCACGACGGCGAGATCGCGGAAGTTATCTCCCCCTGCCCGGATCCCCTTTTCGGTCAGACGGTAGACGTGAGCAGGCCGGCCCCGGCGCCGGGCACCGGCACTTCCGCCGACCGGGCCAGCCACCACCTCCCGGCTGACGATCCCCTCTCGCATCAATCGCTCGAGACGCTGCCGCACGGCCGTGGCCGTCACTTGCAGGGCCGACGCGAGTTCAAAGACGCCGATTGCCCCCAGTTTCTGGAGGAGTTCGACGATCGCGCCGTCGGACGTCCGCAGGGCGGCTCGCTTCGCATTCTCGGCAGCACCGACACGGGGAGCCGGTTCTGCGGAGGATCGACTCGCGGATTGAGAGGCTGACTTCATGCAGGCATTCTATGCGACGAGACGTTTTCGACAACGATATCTGCGAATATTATTCGGGCACCGGGCGATTCCCACCCGCCATCCTCGGGAACAGCGTGGACGGGTGCCCGCCGGAGCCGGTTTCAGCCGGGAATCACGGGGCGATTTCTCCCGGTCCCCGGGCCCTCGCCGCGGCGGCCGAAGGGAAGTGGGCCCGCATCACGGCGAGAAAATCCTCGCGGGTTTCCACGCGCGACACCCGCCCGCGGAACTCCCGGGCACCGGCGAGCCCCTGAGCGTAGGAGCAGGCGAACTTCCGCATCAGGAGGGTGCCTCGCTCGACTCCGAATCGGCGGCAGACGAGTTCGTAATGATGGAGCACGAGTTCCTTCTGCTCCTCGAGCCCCGGATCGGGAGGCATCGGATCCCCGCGGAGGAGCGCGGCGGCCTGGGCGAAGATCCACGGTCTGGAAAGCGCCTCGCGGGCGATCATGACGCCGTCGACGCCGCTCTCGCGGAGCCGGGCCACAGCCGTGACGGCGGAATCGATGTCCCCGTTGCCGACCACCGGCATCCTCGACACGGCCCGTTTCACCGCGGCGATGGCGTTCCAATCGGCCTCACCGGAGAAGAACTGCGCGGCCACCCGGCCGTGGACGGTGAGGCACGAAGCCCCGGCCTCCTCGATGCGCTGCGCCACCTCGACGGCGGTACGGCACTCGTCCGAGCAGCCGAGCCGAATCTTCGCGGTCACCGGCACGCCATCACACGCCTCCACGACCCGGGAGACGATTTCGCCGACGCGCGCAGGATCGCGGAGGAGCCACGACCCACTGTGGGCTTTCACGGTCACCTGCCTCACAGGACAGCCGAAATTGAGGTCGACGACGCTGACCTGGAAATCCTTCGCCAACCTCCTGCCCACCCGGGCAAGATTTTCGGGATCGTTGTCCCACATCTGCACCGCCAGCGGCCGCGGTTCTTCGCGCACGCCCCACAGGCGATCAGGATGCTCGCCGCGGTTGGTCTCCAGCCAGGTCGCGCTGCGGGCCGCGATCATCTCCGTCGCGAGCAAGCCCGCCCCGCCGAACTCTCGGACCACCTGCCGATAGGCGTAGTTCGTATAGCCCGCCATCGGCGCCTGGAGGATCGGTGGATCGACGACCACCGGACCGATCCGCAGCACCGCCGGGGCAGGGAGCGGCGACACCGATGGCGTCGTCACGGAGGCGGAAGGCGGCGAGGAGTTGGCTGTGGCCATGCCGCATCATCGCGGCCCGCGGAGCCGACGCAAGCCGGAGGCGGCGCCCGCGCTCGAAGAGGCTGCGAATCAGCTGCCCAGCGTCGGGCTGACCAGCGGGATCGCTCCCCCTTGGGGAACGTTTGCCGGGGGATTGAATCGGCCCGGCTCCCCTGGATTCGGTAATCCTCCGCCGCCGCCGGAGGGCTGGAGCCCGCGCGGCGGGGACGGCTGGAGAGGAGCCGCCCCTGCCGGAAATCCCTCCGGCCCACCACCGGGCAACGCCTGAAGGAACGATTGTCCGGCGACGGGAACCACCCGATCCTGAGGCTGGAAACCCGCTGCCACCGGCTGGCGCCAGGGGATCGGCTGTCCGATGAGCATCGAGGCGAACCGCTCGTCGGGGACCGACAGATCGGCCACGGCCATGACGTACTCGGCGATGTCGAGGTTGTAGGCGCGGACGGCCGCGACGAAGGCCTCTGTCTGTTCGACCAGCGCATCGTGGGAGGAGAGCACCGCGTCGATCGGCGTGCTCCCTCGCGCATGCATCGACTCCACCCCCTCGAACCGGCGTTGGGCGGCGACACAGGCTTCCCCGCGCGACACGACCGCCGCATGCTCGAGTGGCAACTGCCGATGGATCGCCCGCACCCGACCGGTGGCAGGCCGCCCGGCGAAGATCGTCTCGAAGTGGGTCTGGTAGGCCGTCGTCAGGGGACGATCGACCGGCCAGGGAGGAGGCTCCGTGACCGGCAACCGCACGAGATCGACGATCTCCTGCTGCGCCGCCACGAGTTCGACGCCGGCCGAGGCGCTCTCCCCGCGGGCAGCAGCGGTGGCCAGGTCGAGGAGCACCAGGTCGTCAGGGCTCTCCCCGGGAGCCACGAGCGACAGCCGCTCCTCGGCCTCCGCGGCGAAACGCACCCGAGCCGCTGCCGCGGCCAACTTCCAGTAGGCCTGCGTGATCCACAGGCGGCGAGTTCGGTCGCCGGAACGCTCCAACGCTTCGAGGAGCGGCAGGGGCTTGGGGGGAGTGATCTCGGCGGTCGGACTCCGGGCGACGAGCGGGAAGGGGAGATCGAGCCCCCGACCGATCAGCTCCGCCGCCTGGCTCGACTGCGGGGGAAGCGGCGGGGTGGCCCCCTGAACTCCCGTCGGCGGCGGCGGGGGCAGGGCGTTGAATGACGGCGTCGGCGGCAGCCCCGCCGGCGGCAGAGCCCCGGCGGAAGCGTTCGGGGAGAGCATGGCTGGATCAGACGGCACGAGGACCGAGACGGTCCCATCCGCCGCTGCCTGCGTCAAACCGACGGCCCCCCGCGGACCGCCCGGTTCGCCTCCCGCGGGAAAACCACCGTCCAGTGTCGCTTCGAGCGCCGGCTCCACCCCGTCGACAGGCCCCTGCGACGGGAACGCTGACGCCGGTGGAGCCCCGGTCTCCGGTGGCGGCGGAGGCGTCGCTGCGGGCGGCAACGGTGATTCTGGGGTCGCGAGGTCGGCAGAGCCCGGCAAGGGCGCCGGATCGTCGGAGGGCTGGTTCGAGTCGGCGTCCGAAACGTCTCCGGCACCCGGCGAAGGGGGCACGAGGTCATCCGACACGGCTTCCCGGCACACCAACCCAATCAGAACGATCCCCGCCGCCACGATCCGTGCCGGAGGCCATCGCTGGAGGGGCGCGGATCGGAAGTTCCCGCTGGAATCCATCTGTTCCTCGACACGAACGCCCTCTTCCCGGCGATCGGGGGGTGGGAGACTCACAAACCCGTGCGGCCGCGTCAACGCCGATGTCGGGCACCGCCATCGACCGCGGCGGGGGCGAACCGCACGGCAAGCGGGGCAGTCTGCGGAGCCGGCGCACCGCCCGGGGCCACGACGCAGCGTCGACTGCGAGGGATGCCCCTCCGAGCGGCGGTCAGGAAGCAGAGTCGAGGTAAGGATCCTGGCTCATCTGGATATGGGCCTCGGCCCGTTGCCGTTCGACGTACTCGAGCACCCGCCGCTGGCGGACATGCCGGGCCTCGACGAGCCGCTGCGCTTTCGTGAACGCTGCGAGGAGGCGTTCCGGATTCCCCCCCAGCCCGGCCCGCAGCCGGGCGACGACACGGCGGCCCCGATCAGGTCCGTAGCCCGCCACGAGAATGTCGTCATCGAGCGAGACGAACTGCCGCCAGGTGCCGGGATCACCCTGTCGGCCGCAGCGGCCGACGAGTTGGCGATCGATCCGGGCGGAGTCGTGGAGTTCGGTGCAGATGACGTGGAGCCCACCCATCTCGTACACACCCTCACCGAGCCGGATGTCGGTACCGCGGCCGGCCATGTTCGTCGACACCGTGATCTGCCCCGGCTGCCCCGCCTGGGCGACGATCTCCGCCTCGCGCTCGATCTGTCGAGCGTTGAGGACGGTATGGACCAGACCGGCCTCCGTGAGGAGCCGCGACAACTCCTCCGACTTGTCGATCGAGCGCGTGCCGATGAGGATCGGACGCCCCGTGGCATGGATCGCCACCGTCTCGGCCACGATCCGCTCGAACTTCTCCGCTTGGGTCGCGCAGACGACCGCCGGGAGGCGTTGCCGGATCGCCGGTCGGTTCGTCGGCACCGCGGCGACGCCGACGTCGTAGGTACGGCTGATCTCGGAGGCGCTCGTGGCGATCGTCCCGGTCATACCAGCGAGGTGGGGCCACCGGGCGAACAGATCCTGGATGGTGATCCGGGCGGCGTGCCCCGACGGCACCGTCACCTCGATCCCCTCCTTCGCCTCGACCGCCTGATGGAGCCCATCCCGCCACGTTCTTCCCTCGGCGGCACGGCCGGTGAACTCGTCGATGATCACGATCTTCCCGTCGCGGACGACGTACTGCCGGTCGCGGTTGAAGAACCGCCGCGCCCGCAACGCCCGTTCCACGGCATCGTAGAGCGCCAGGAGGCTGAGGCTCTCGAGGAGCTCCGGCCGCTCGAGTGCCCGGACGCGGCTCCGGCCCGGTCCGAGCAACTCGCACGACTGCTTTTGGACGTCGACCTCGAAGTCTTCGTCGGCGTCGAGCAGCGCGGCGGCCCCGGCGGCAAAGCGAAACAGGGATTCCTCGGTGGCCTGCGCCTCGCCCGGCGGGGAGGAGATGATGAGCGGCGTGCGGGCCTCGTCGATGAGGACGTTATCGGCCTCGTCGACGAGCGCGAACCAGTAGGGCCGCTGGAGGAGCTTCGACGCCTGCGACGTGGCATGGCCGGTGAGCATCGCCCCCAGGTCGCCGCGGCCTTCGGCGATCTCGCGCCCCATCAGGCGATCCTTGAGAAAGTCGAACCCGAACTCCTTCGCCGTCCCGTAGGTCACATCCTTCGCATAGGCCTCCCGCCGCTCGTCGAACCCCATCTGGGACTGGACGATCCCGACCGACAGCCCCAGAACGCGGTAGATCGGCTCCATCCACTCCGCATCGCGTTTCGCGAGGTAGTCGTTGACGGTGGCCAGATGGGCTCCCTTGCCACACAGCGCGTAGAGCGCCAGGGGAAGGGTGGCGACGAGCGTCTTCCCCTCGCCGGTCTGCATCTCCACGATCGCCCCGCGCACGAGGGCCACTCCCGCCAGGAGTTGGACGTCGTAATGCCGCATCCCGTTGGCACGGCGGCCGGCCTCGCGCGTGGCGGCGAAGCTCTCCACCATCAAGCTCTCGATCGGCTCGCCCGCCTTGGCGCGGTAGGACAGCGACCGGGCCGTCCGCCGCAACGCCGCATCGCTGAGCGCCGCCATCTCCGGGCCCAGCGCCTCCACGTCGGTGACGATCCGCCGGGCGGAGGCATCGAGCAGCGAGCGCGAGCCGGGAGCGATGCCCTTGAGCCACCCCAGCACGTTCCCCGTCACGCCATCCATCCCCATCCCTCCCGTCAACGGGGCTCGAACTGCTCGCGACTGGCGACCGGCATCTCCAGTTCGATCCGCTGGCGGCCACGGAACACCCCCAGCGACACCGTCCGGCTCGTGGCGGTGACGCTCACGAGGCTGACGAGGTGGTCGTCATCGTCGATCGGCTGTCCGTCGAACTCGAGGATCACGTCGTCCGGCTGGATCCCCGCGGTGTCGGCAGGCGAGCCCTTGGTGACCCCCGACACGCGCGCCCCCACGGCCCGCACCATACCCAGCCGCTCCGCGGTCTTTTGGGAGAAGGAACGATCGAGCGTGACGCCGAGATAGGCCCGGGAGACGGTACCTGTCTCGACGAGTTGGCGGGCGACGAACATCACCATCGACACCGGGATCGCGAAGCCGATTCCCTCGCTGCCGCCGGAATTGCTCGCGATCGCCGTGTTCAGTCCGATCACCTCGCCGCGGAGATTCACGAGCGGCCCGCCGCTGTTCCCGGGATTGATGGCGGCGTCGGTCTGGATGAAGTCCTGGAACTTCACCCCCTCGTCACCGAGTTCGAGATCGCGCCTTCCCTTCGCCGAGACGATCCCGAGCGTCACCGAATGCGACAACCCGAACGGACTGCCGATGGCGAGCACCGTATCCCCGATCTGCACCCCGTCGCGTTCGGCGAGCCTGGCGGAAACCAGATCGGACCCGGTGACCGCGAGCACGGCGATGTCGGTGGCGGGGTCGGTCCACATCCGGGTCGGGCGGAGTTCGCGGCCGTCGTCGAGGCGGATGACGATGTTGTCGAGTTCGGCACCATGGACGACGTGCCGGTTGGTGATCACCACCAACCGATCCGACACCCGGGCGACGACCCCCGACCCGGCCTCGTCCTCATCGCCGGACTTGGCCCCGCGGGTCGACTTCTGGGCCGGCTTGCGGGCGTCGATGTGCACGACGCAGGGCCGGAGGAGGAGCGTCAGACGCCGGAGTTGCGCCCCCTGACGCTCGAGCTCCTCCGCGTCGTGCTCGACCTGGGCGTAGAGGCGGTCCCGTTCGTCGGTGGACAGCCGCGTCGAACGGGCCGGATCGATCCTTCCGGCCGTGTCGGCCGCGATCCGTCCCTCACCGCTCGATTCCCCGGCGACCACTGACCGTCCAGGCTGGACGATCGGCTCGAGGGGGGGCGGTTCGTCGGCATGGGTGGCGCCCACGACGAAAATCGCTGTCAGTAGCAGCGTGCAGGGCATCCGGCAAGGTGCCGCAGTAGGGGCCCGATACCGGGATCGAAGGCCTCTCGAAGCGGGGTCGCCGGACCGCGGCAGGAAGACGACGGGGAACGAAGTCGGACCCATGGATGTGACGCTCTCGGAGACGAACGCGAGACCGCGACATCATACCGTCGACACCGCATTTGCCGGGCAGTCCCCGCTGCGACCACGGCAAAGGCGATCACCGCGCACCCGTCACCACACGGCGCAAGCCGAAAAGCCCGGGTTTCCCTGGGCCTCGAGGCCACCTCAGGCTGATCGGTCGGCCGATCGTCCGGCGGCCACGAATCCCCCCTCCCTTGCCTCTGGCAAGCGAGCGAAGGGCAGGGGGGTGTAGCGGTCTTCAGGAGACGTCGATTTCGAGATCGGCCGAGGACTCGTCGTAGGACTCCCGGGCCGAAGCCATACCGCCGTTTCGTTCGACTTCGCGCTGGCACTCGATGCACATCGTCGCGTAGGGCAGGGCATCGAGACGGGCCATGGGGATCTTCTTGGAGCAGACCTCGCAGGCGCCGTAATCCCCGGCCTTCATCCGAGCCAGGGCGTTTTCGATGTGTGCCAGTTCGCGACTCTCAACCTCGGCCAATTGCGAACTGATCTCGTCCTGGGCCGTGTCGAGTGCGGCGTCGACGACGTCACCGGTCGTCTCACCGTGCAGTTCACGGAGGAGGGACAAGTCACCGGCCAGGGCGCTGCGCAGGGCGTCGCGCCTCCGGACCAGGATCGTGCGGAGATTCAGAAGTGCGTCTTTTCTGGCCATGATGTTGATGCTCCTCGCCCGCCCGGCAGCCCTGAGAAAGCCCTGCCGCCAGCGGTCGCACCAAATAATACGGAGGCGATCGAGAAAGGTTCGACGACGGGAAAACCACAGCGTCCTTATCGAAAAAACCGGCCTGAAGAATCGTGACAGTTGGCAGCGACGGGAGAAGCCCCCCAGAGCCCCCCACTCCCGGTGGTTTGGGAAAAGGGGGTCGAATCCTCCGGCCGGCGGCCGGTCACGCGCCGGTCGATCCGGCCGCGCCAGCGATCGTCTTCCAGGCCTCGAGGACGTCGGCTCGGCCGGTGAGCGTGCCGCCGACTGCCAGCCGGATCGCATAACGATTCCCCACCCGGGCGTGACTCAGGAACACCGGCCCCACCCGGTTCACCCGGGAGAGAAGTTCCGCCGTCGCCCCGTCGCCGGCCCGGAGTGCGAACGTGACCAGCGACAGGCTCGGGGGCGAGAGGATCTCGAACGCCGCATCGGCCGCCACCAGCGCCGCGAACTCGGCCGTCCACGCCACGTGGTCCCTGACGCGTGCACGCAGGGCCCGCGCCCCGATCATCCGCAGCACCATCCACAGCTTGAGAGCGCGGAACCGGCGTCCCAGGGGGACCTGCCAATCGCTGTAGTCGACCACGGCGCCCGAGTCACCGGCGGCCGTCCGGAGATACTCGGGCTTGGTGGTGAGCGCGCTTTCGAGCGCGTGCCGGCTGGCGATCCAGAGGCAGTGGCAGTCGAAGTTGACGAGCATCGACTTGTGCGGGTTCGTGCCCCAACTGTCGGCGAGTTCGGCTCCGTCGGTGACCGTTCCGCGGAACTCCGGGCAGATCGCCGCGGTGCCGGCCCAGGCGGCATCGACATGGAGCCAGGCGCCGTGCCGCCGGGCGACCTTACCGATCGCCTCCACAGGATCGACAGCCCCCCGCGCGGTGGTGCCGACGGTGGCGACGACGAAGCAAGGGGATCGACCGGCGGCGACGTCCTCCTCCATCGCGGCGGCGAGCATGTCGACCCTCATCCGCCCGGCCTCGTCAGTGGCGATCCGACGGATCGCGGCGGCCGGGAACCCGGCGATCCTCGCCCCCTTGACGACGCTCGAATGGGCGTCGGCGCTTCCATACACCACCGGCGTCCGGGCGTCCGCGACCCGTTCCCGCGCGGCCACCAGGCAGCAGAGCAGTCCGCTCGACGCGGAATCCTGGATCATGCCTCCGCCGGCCCCGCCGCGAGCAAAGCGTTCGGGGAGGCCGAGGAGTTGACGGAGCCAGTCGACGACGACCGCCTCGAGTTCGCTCGCCGCCGGCGACGTCGTCCAGAGCATTCCCTGGATGCCGAGGCCGGCGCTCAACGCTTCGCCGAGGATCGCGGGTGCGGAGGCATTGGCGGGAAAGTAGGCGAAAAAGCCGGGGTGCTGCCAGTGCGTGAGCGCGGGAACGATCAGCCGGTCGAGATCGGCGATCACGTCGTGCAGCGTCTGCGGTGTCTCGGGGGCCGCCGCGGGCAATCGCGCCGCGATCTCCCCCGGCTCGACGTCGGGCAGCACGGCTCGGGCCGGCAGCGACGTCCAGTAGTCGGCGATCCAATCGACGACGAGTCTTCCCTGCCGGCGAAACTCCTCCGCATCGAACGGGCGCACACTCCCGGCGTCGCTGTTTTCCGACGGCTCCCCTGCGGGCATGACTCACGCTCCCTGAAGGGTGAGCACCAGCCGACGCGGTCCGCCCCGGTCGCGGTGCTCGCCGAGGTAGATTCCCTGCCAGGTCCCGAAGGCGAGGCGACCGTCGCGCACCGGAATCGTCACGGAAGTGCCGACGAGCGCCGCCTTGACGTGGGCCGGCATGTCGTCGCTTCCCTCGAGGGTGTGCCGGTAGGGAAAATCCTCGGCGGCGATCCGGTCGACGGCCATCGCCAGATCGCGGGGGACGTCCGGATCGGCGTTCTCGTTGATCGACAGGCTCGCCGACGTGTGGCACACGAACACGTGGAGCAACCCGACCCGCACGTCGGCCAGTTCGGGGAGGGCGTCGACGACGTTCCGGGTGATGATGTGAAAGCCCCGGGGCATCGGGGGGAGACGAAGGTCACGTTGGTGCCAGTGCATCGGTGTCTCAGCGGTGGCGATCAACCCCGTCCCTCGGTCGCCCGCTTGGTGCGCTGCGCGATGAAATCTCCATCGTGGCAGTTCGACACCGCCACATCGTACGTGATCTCGCCGCGCTGGTAGAGATCGAGGAGGACGTTGTCCATCAGCTGCATCTTGTGCTTCCGGCCCGTCATGATCTCGTTGCGGAGCTGATGGACGTTCCCTTCGCGGATCATGTTGCGGACCGCGGTATTGGCGATGCAGATTTCCACCGCGAGCACTCGGGCGCTGCCGGTGGCCCGCGGCAGGAGACGCTGGGAGATCACCCCCTGGAGCGATCCGGCGAGCTGGTAGGCGATCGACTGCTGCTGCTGCTGGGGGAAGACGCTCGCGATCCGCTGGAGCGTCTGGGCGGCGTCGGGCGTATGGAGCGTGGCGATCACGAGGTGCCCGGTCTCCGCCGCCATCAGCGCCGTCTCGATCGTGTCGAGGTCACGCATCTCGCCGATCACGATCACGTCGGGGTCCTGTCGGAGAACGGCTCGGAGCGCCCCGTTGAACGACAGGAAGTCACTTTGGAGTTCCTGCTGGATGACGAGGCTGCGGTTGTTGGCGTGGACGAACTCGACCGGATCCTCGAGGGTGATGATCTTCGCCCGCCGCTCCTCGTTGATCGTATTGATCATGTAATTGAGGGTCGTCGTCTTCCCCATCCCGGTGGGACCGGTGACGAGGATCAGCCCGCCCGGCGAACGGGTGAGTTCGGAAACCACCGGCGGTAGCCCGAGTTCCTCCGCCGTTCTCACCACCGTCTCGCACAGGCGGATCGCGAACTCCGGCGTCCCGGCGTGGAGGTAGACGCTCACGCGAAACCTCCCGATTCCCGACACCGTCCGTGAGAAGCTCAGCTGCCAGTCGCGGGCAAAGGCTTCCTTCTGACGCTCCTCGAGAAGATCGTCGTGGATCGCCCGGAGATCGTCCCTGTCGAGTGGTGGCCCCTGTGCCGGCTTGAGATCGCCGTTGATTCGCAGAATCGGCGCCACCCCCTGCGAGAGGTGGATGTCGGTGGCGGCCATCGACCGGGCACCGCGGAGAATCTTTTCAAGCGACCAGTGCATCGGCGTTCCCCGATCGGGTGACCTTCACGGCGTTATCGACCACCGAAGATTCTTCCCAGCCGTCGCCACATCCCGCCGCCCCCCGTCGCGGCGAGCCGCGACCGGGCCTCAATGTGCTGGGGCGAGAGTTCGAGCACGCGTGAAAAACTCTTCTTGGCGGCCGAATCCATCCCCAGTCGCTGCTGGCACTCCCCCTGAACGAACCAGCATCGCGGCGACGCCGGCCCCCGTTCGACCGCTTCCTGGGCTCGTTTGAGCGCCTTGGCAGGAGCGTTGTGAAACAGGCAGGCCGTGGCCGCCTCGAGCGGAACGAGCCAGTCGCGGTCGAGGATCGCCGCCTTGTCGAAGCAGTGGTCGTCGCCCCTTTCCCGCTGGGAAAGCACGATCTCTCCACGGACGAGCCAGCGATAGGCTGATTCGCCGGGCCGGGCGAGGGCCCCGTCTGACATCGCGAGGGCCTCGGGCAACGCCCCCATTCGGCATTTGGCTTGGGCACCCGCGGCGAGGATCTCGGCGTGCTGCGGGAAGATCTCGAGGGCCTTCTTCGCCCACACGTCGGCCTGCGGATACTCACCGAGTTGCACGAGCATCTGCACCTGCCCGAGCCAGCCGCTCACCGCCGTGCGGTCGACCTCGAGGCTCCGCGAGTAGAACCGCAGCGCCGACTCGTGGCTTCCTGCCCGACGCTGCTCGTCGGCGAGGCGTAACCAATGGGCGGCGTCCTTCTCCGCCGGCGCCGCTGTGGCCGCGGCCCCGCGCCGCGGTGGCGGATCTTCGTCCTCGGGCAATTCGAGTTTGTCGAACCGGGCGATGGCACACCTCCTCAACCGAGCGGCCGGTCACTCGATGCGACCGAAGCGGGACAAAGGATAACTCCTGCCGACGATCCGTCCTTCGAGGCTCCCGGCGAACGGCAACCAGCCGGCGGCACCATCCCGGACATCACGCTCCCCGACGACGATCGTCCAGTCGGGCTGCCGGTTGAACGGCCAGTCGCCCGTGCGCTGCGGCGTCGGGGCAGGGGGCGGGACACCGGGCGGGTAGGACTCCGGCAGGAGCACGAAGCATCGCCCTTCCGGTACGACGAATCTCACCCCCTCCGCGAGCGGCCGGAGGGCCGACTGCCAGGGGGAGGGGACGCCGTCGACGTGGAGAACGCCGTCGGTCATCGCCACCGCCTGGCCCTCGAGGGCCCGGACGCGGCGGAGCGTCGGCTGGAACGTGACGACCAGATCGCCCGGCTTGGGACGCGAGCCACGGTCGAGCCAGATGATGTCTCCCTCGGCGAGCGGCGGAAAGCTTTCCGGGACGCGCACCGGTACGAGCCACCAACTCCCTCCGACGATCCGCATCACGCTCCACCCGAGTGGCACATAAAAAAGCCCCACGAGCACCACGGCGCAGGTGATGATCCCGGCGAGCCTCGCACCGACGTTCCGGCAAGGAAGACCGGTGGCCTGAAACGCCGATGCGGCGTGGAGCGCCAGCGCTCCGCCGCCGAGGAAAAGGCAGATCACGGGGAGACCGTGGGACAGCAGCGCCAAAAGCATCACCGCGGTCCACACCGCCAACAGCAGCCACCCCGGAGCACGCTGACCGGCGACAAGGAACGGCACGCCGGGGAGAAAACTCACCGGCCGCAAGACCATGGCGATGATCGGCCGGACGACCGCCTCCATCGGAAGAGCGAGGACAGGAAGCGCCGCCTCACGGCCCCCGAGACGGAGGAGCAGGGGGGCCAAGCGGCGGTTGAGCGCCCACCAGCCGGGCAGGATATGCTTCGCGACCGCGCCCGCCCTCGGCGGTGCGATCGGAATCGCGGCCTTGGCAAGCGACAGGTTCGCCCCACACCGGCCACAGGCGGCGCTGCCGGGCATCGCGTTGAAGCCGCAACTGAAGCACTGCATGAAGGCTCACCGGCGATGGATTCGGAAGCGGGGGGTCAGCGGCGGTTGTGGATGTCAATGACCCGGCGGACGACATCGGGCGTCTCGTACAGCTCGGCGGTCGGCTCGCTCGTCTCGATCCGGCCGATGATCTTCGCCACCGCAGCGGCATAATCCCGGCACGCCTCTCCTTTGATCCCCTTCGTGCGGACGGTGACGCGACCGTCGACGCCGATCTCGATCTCGATCTCCTCGCTCGCCATCGCTTTCTTCTCCGGAAGGGTTCGGCAACCTGTCACCATGACCGGACGCGGATCTTCACCGCCTGATCCGCCGTCACCTGTTCGTCGATGATGTTGACGTTGCGGGCCGCCAGTTCACTCACGAGACGGTGATAGACGTACTGCTGCGTGACCCGACCGATCAACTCCTCGCCGAGCCGGCGCAACTCCGACTTCGATACGCCGCTGCCCTCCATGCAGACTTTCAGGGCGCCGCGGGCGTCGCGACTGAACACTGCCCGGACGCCGTCCTTCTCGGCCACCACCGTCTCGCCGGTCGCCGCGGCCCCCTCGAGGATCTCGCTGTCGGGAATGTCGATCTCCTCGCGGGTCATCGCTCGATCCGATTGGAGTTCCTGGCCGACGCGCGCGGCGGTGTGGGCCACGGTGGTGAACCCGGCGGCGGCCACGCCCGCCGCCACCGCGGCGGAAATGACCGACCAGTTGGCGATCACCACCGGGGCGACGATCAGCACGGTGCTCATGGCAGGAGGCTCCGGGGAGGAAGGGGACTACAGTTCGATTTTTCGCCGCAAGCCGTCGCCGGCTTCGCTCCGCGATCCGGTGGCCAGCCGCGAGCGACCGGTGGCCCAGCTGCGCAAGCGCACGAGCTCCTCGCTCATCGTCTTCGAAAGCGGAACCGTCTGAGCGATCGAATGGCGGAGAATGTCGGTTGTGAGCGTCCCGTCGCTGCTGAAGGCATCGAAGAGCGCCTCGACCACCACCTGTTCGATCTCCGCACCGCTGAATCCGTCGGAGGCACGAGCGAGTTGCTCGAGGTCGAACCCCGCCGGATCGCGCTTCCGCAGCGCCAAGTGGATGCGGAAGATCTCCCGTCGCTCCTCGAGCGTGGGGAGATCGACGAAGAAGATCTCGTCGAGACGCCCCTTGCGGAGGAGCTCGGGGGGGAGATGGCTGATGTCATTGGCCGTCGCCATCACGAACACCGGCGCGGTCTTTTCAGAGAGCCAGGTGAGCAGGGTGCCGAAGACGCGTGCCGACGTCCCCCCGTCGCTGCCGCCGGAGCCACCGGCCCCGGCGAGAGCCTTGTCGATCTCGTCGATCCAGAGGATCGCCGGGGCGACGCTCTCGGCGACCTGGAGCGCCTGGCGGACGTTCTCCTCGCTCGATCCGACGAGGCTCGAGAACATCCGCCCCACGTCGAAACGGAGAAGAGGGAGATTCCAGAGATTCGCCGCGGCTTTCGCGCACAGGCTCTTGCCGCAGCCCTGGACACCGACGAGGAGCACGCCCCGCGGGGACGGCAGACCGAACTGCTTCGCCCGATCGGTGAAGGCCACGCTCCGCTTGGCAAGCCACTCCTTGAGATTGTCGAGTCCCGCCACTTGGCCGAGGTTCGCCTGCGAGGCGTAATACTCGAGCAAGCCGCTCTTGCGGATGATCTGCTGCTTCTCGCCGAAGACGACGTCGACGTCGGTGGCGGCGAGGCGGCCGTCGAGGACGAGCGTCTTGGCGAACACGTTCTCCGCTTCCTTGAGCGTCAGCCCACGAGCCGCGGAGAGGAGCCGCTCCCTTCCGGCCTCGTCGAGCTCGATGCGGATGCCCGGTTTGTCCTTGACGTCGTCGACGATCCTGTCGAGCAGTTCCCCGAACTCTCCCACACCGGGGAGCCCGAAATCGACGAGCGTCACGTCCTTGCTGAGCTCCTGGGAGATCCTGGTGACAGGCGCGCAGATCACGATCGTCTTGTAGGTGTCACGGAGGTGATGGGCGACGTCGCGCAGCCGGCGGATGACGGTGAGGTTTGCCCGATTGTCCTCGGTGAAGTGGTGGAAGTCCTTGAACAGGTAGATCGCCGGCTCGAGTTGCGCCACCACGGCGTCGAGGGCGGCGATCGGGTCGCAGGTGCTGCCGGCCCCTCCCTTGGCCCGGTTCGGCTCGCTGCCACTCTTCACGATGCCCTGCGTGATCGTCCAGATGAAGAGATTCTTCCGTCGGCGCTCCGCGATCTCACGCAGGCAGCGTTCGACCCGTTCCTCCTCCCAGGTGGTCACGTAGATGATCGGATACCGGGCACGGATGAGAACGTCGATCTCGCGCATGGCGCCGGCCGAGGCCGGTTTCCCGGCCGACTTTGTGCCGGACCGCGGGGCGGCGTTGCCACTTTCCGAGGGCGTTGTCATCGGGGGATCCACCGGTGTCAGGATGGTCGATCGGAAGGGAAGGACGATGGCGCGGTGGAAGCCCGCACCTGATCGTCACATCGCGGCGGTGCCGGGGCACCGAGCCGCACACGGACCGCGTCGCCCCGGACGCCGATTGCATCGAGTGCCTCGAGGATCTCCCTCGATGTCCCGAAGACGTGGACACGGCCATCGGCACCGATCCGGATGTCGCTGACCGTCGACTCTTCGTCGGCTCGGGCACTCCGCCGTGCCCCGCGTCGCCCGCTCATGGCCGTCGCCTCCGCAGTCGTGTCTCGCTCACCCCACGACGTTCAATCCTAGCATCGCCGCCTCCCGTCGAGCGAGGGGCCCCACGTCGGGATGCAGCATCCCGGAGAGGTCGGGATGGTGCCTTGCCTGCCAACGGGGAAGGTAGCCGTCACGGATGCTGAAGGGGACCGATGGCAGATGTTCCGCGAGCCAACCGGCCACCGGAAGAAAGCAGCATTCGAAGTGGCCGGGGAGGAGGAGATGCCGGACGATCAGCTCGGCGGAAACCCGCGCCCGCAGGAGGTTGCGCCCGACCGTTGCCATGTAACGGGGTACTCCTGCGATCCTCTCGGCGCAGGCGTCGTTGCCGAACTTGAAGTCGGCGACGTGGATGTCGACCACGCCGTCGAGCAACTCGAAGGCCTCGAGGGTCCCGTGGAAGTCGCTCTTCCACACGATCGGAGGCCTGTCACGGCAGCCGGAAAGAGCTCGAAGGATCGCAGGAATGTGGATCGTCGGTTCGCCACCGACCCACTGGAGATTCCTCGCCCCACGCTCCCGGCCCCAGGCGATCGCCCGCTCGAGGAACGGCGTGTCGAGGAGCGTTCCGATCCGTGGATCGAAGGCCTTCTCCTCGGCGATACAAAAGGCGCAACGGAGGTCGCATCCCGAAAGATAAAAAAGATGCGAAGGGACGAGTTGCGGTTCCTCGCCATGCTCGACGCGGTGACGAAAAACCCGGGCGTCGGTGCCGGCCTTGCAACGCCCGAGTTCCCCTGCGGCACGATTCACGCCGCAGCGATGCTCGCAGAGCAGGCAATGACTGTCGTGGCTGGCCGCCCGGGCCGCACGGAGAGCGATCGCGCCGGGGTCCATCGCACCGCCTCCCGCTCTCGACTCTCGGCCGTCAGGCACTCCCCTCGCTGGGTGCGAGGTCGGACTCACTCCCCCTCGGCACCGAAGCACCACACCGTGCCGTCGCCGGAGGCCATCACGAGGCGACCGGCGGCCACGGCAGGCGACGACGCAAAGCCGTTGCCGGCGTCGAACTCCCAGAGGACCTCGCCGTCGGCCGTCCGCAGGGCCACGATCTTGCCGGCCGAATCTCCGACGATGCCCACGAGTTCCGCCTCGCTCCCCGCGCCGTCCCCGCCGCGATGAACCACGACCGGCGACCCGTCGACGCGGCCGCGCATCCCCTGCCGCCAGGCCCGCGAGCCGTCGGCGATCGAAAACGCCTCCACGGCCCGGCCGCGGGTGCCCACCAGCACGAGGTCACCGGCGACCGCCGCGCTCGACCGAAAAGCCTGGCCGTTCCCCTGGGGAGCGAGCTTCCACGCGGCCTTCCCTTCA
>Ga0164292_10000432_pt1 | contig 32554 bp, 27 predicted proteins | sample GEODES117metaG_FD_111486 | JGI IMG/M metagenome (GOLD analysis project Ga0164292, IMG submission 111486) | Eutrophic lake water microbial communities from Lake Mendota, Wisconsin, USA - GEODES117 metaG | ecosystem: Environmental > Aquatic > Freshwater > Lake | place: USA: Lake Mendota...
GACGCCTCGCCCTCAACGTTCTGCGGACCGCCAGACCAAAGCTGCCCATCAGCCGAAAACGAAAGCGCGCAGGATGGTCCGACGACTTCGCACGATCCGTCATCGGCCAAATGCGATAGCCCTATGTGGTTGGCCAAAACCACTTGACTTCGACGCCTGCCACCGTCAAACAACACCAAGATTTCAGCCGGGTGGAACCCGGCGTTTTTTGTTGTGCGTCCGGAGCAGTCCGCACCACCAGACAAGCAGGTGCCCCATGGCCAAGGCCGTTACGATCAAGATCAGGCTCGTGTCGACAGCCGACACCGGTTATTTCTATGTCACGAAGAAGAACTCTCGCACGATGACCGAAAAGATGACCAAGAAGAAATATGACCCGGTCGCGCGCAAGCACGTCGAGTTCAAGGAATCCAAGATCAAGTGATGGTTCAGCCCGGCGCTTCAACGCCTCTTGAATCATGACAAAGGGCGCTCGTCGGAGCGCCTTTTTCGTTTGCGACCCGTAAGGTCCACAAGGTTCGATTTGAAAAGGACGGGGTTTGCCGCGCCGGATGGGAAGTGGCCGGCTGGCTGCGGATCTGAGGAGGCCAGAAACTCCCGCAACCAACCGGCCGAGCCCTCGAAGTCCCAGGAGATGCGGCGGACCTGAGCATCCGGGGGCGGCTCTGCGGCGCGACTTCGTGCGCCGTCGTTGGTTGGACCCTAGGGTGAGTCCGCCCTGTGAGGCAACGAAATCCAGCAGCCGGGCCCCGTTCATCGATTGTCAACCTTACCGCGAAAGCACGCCCGTTAAGGCAGCGCCAGCGACGCGTTCAGTTGCTTTCCTGCACAGCGCCCTTCGGGACTTGCGGCAACGCCAAAGCTGACAAAGCGTAGGCACCTGCTAGAAATGGCGCAACGACCCCGAGGAGACCGCCCATGCTCGCCAACGCCCCCCGCCCCTTCAACTTCGATCTTGGTGAGACGGCTGATGCCATTCGCGAAACCGTCCGCGATTTCTCCCACGAGAAGATCGCGCCGCTGGCGGCAAAGATCGACAAGGAGGACTGGTTTCCCCGCCATCTGTGGCCGGAGATGGGCGCGCTCGGCCTGCATGGTATCACGGTCGAGGAGGAATGGGGCGGCGCCGGCCTCGGCTATCTCGAACACTGCATCGCCATGGAAGAGGTGTCCCGTGCCTCGGCCTCCGTCGGCCTGTCCTATGGCGCGCACTCCAACCTGTGCGTCAACCAGTTGCGCCGCTGGGGCACGTCCGAACAGAAGCAGCGCTATCTCAGCAAGCTCGTCACCGGCGAGCATCTCGGTGCCTTGGCCATGTCCGAGCCGGGGGCCGGCTCCGATGTGGTGTCGATGCGCCTGCGCGCCGACAAGAAGGGCGACCGCTACATCCTCAATGGCTCGAAGATGTGGATCACAAACGGTCCGACAGCCGAGACACTGATCATCTATGCCAAAACTGACATGGACGCCGGCTCGCGCGGCATCACCGCTTTTCTCGTTGAGAAGGGTTTCAAGGGCTTCTCCATTGCCCAGAAGCTCGACAAGCTCGGCATGCGCGGCTCTGAGACCGGCGAACTCGTCTTCGAGGATTGCGAGGTTCCCGAAGAGAACATCATGGGCGGGCTCGGCAAGGGCGTGAATGTGCTGATGAGCGGGCTCGACTACGAGCGCGCCGTACTGGCCGCAGGCTCACTTGGCATCATGCAGGCCTGCATGGATGTGGTCATGCCCTACATCCATGAGCGCAAGCAGTTCGGCAAGGCGATCGGCGAGTTCCAGCTGGTGCAGGGCAAGGTCGCTGACATGTATGTCACGATGAACAGCTGCAAGGCCTATGTCTACGCCGTCGCCAAGGCCTGCGACCGGGGCGAAACCACGCGCGAGGATGCCGCCGGCGCCATCCTGATCGCGGCTGAAAAGGCCACATTGATGGCGCTGGACGCGATCCAGCTGCTCGGCGGCAATGGCTACATCAACGACTATCCCACAGGCCGGCTGCTGCGCGACGCAAAGCTCTACGAGATCGGCGCCGGCACCAGCGAGATCCGCCGCATGCTGATCGGCCGCGAACTGTTCGAGAAGACGAAGTGAGGCGCAAAGTTGGTCTGCACGATGCATGGCAGGAACACGCGCAATCGGCGCAGTTGAGCCAGCCCGCCGCATGATCGAGGCCATCCTCATCCTCCTTAGCTGCCAGTTGGTCGGCGAAACCCTGACGCGCGGCTTCGGCCTGCCGGTGCCTGGCCCGGTGCTTGGCATGGCGCTGCTGTTCGCGTCGTTGCAGGTGCGCGCGCGGCTCCAGCCCGATGCGCCGGGCGTCGAGACCCTGCCGCTCGGGGCGGTCGCGACGTTCCTGCTCGCCAACCTGTCGTTGCTGTTCGTGCCGGCAGGAGCCGGAATCACAAGCCACGCCGCCACGCTGGCCGAGCATGGTGTGGGGTTGATCGCGGCGCTGGTGCTGTCTACTGCTGTCACCCTCGCCGTCACAGCGCTGGTCTTCGTCAAGGTCGCGGGCCTTGGCCGTCGTGGGGATGCGCCATGAGCGACGCCAGCCGGCTCTGGGTCTATCTGGCAGCCAGCCCATTGCTATGGCTGGCCATGACGCTGCTGGCCTATGCCATCGCCGACCGGCTTTCGCTGGCCGCGAAACGGCATCCGCTGGTCAACCCGGTGCTGATCGCAGTTACGGCCCTGTCGGCCATGCTCTGGGCGAGCGGCACACCCTATGCGACCTATTTCGAGGGCGCGCAGTTCGTCCATTTCCTGCTTGGCCCGGCCACGGTGGCGCTGGCGATTCCGCTGCATCGCAACTGGCCTGTGGTGCGCAGGGCCATCGTGCCGATTTTGGCTGCGCTAGGGGCCGGGTCGCTGACGGCGGTGATCTCGGCCGTCGGTATCGCCTGGGCGTTCGGTGCCCCTTATGAGGTGCTCGCCTCGCTGGCACCGAAATCCGTCACGGCGGCGATCGCCATGGGCATTTCCGAAGGCCTTGGCGGAAATCCTTCCCTCACGGCTGCGCTTGTCATCACCACCGGCGTGCTCGGCGCGATCATGGTGACCCCGATGATGAACGCCATGGGGCTGACCGACTACCGGGCACGCGGCTTTGCAGCCGGCGTCGCCTCCCACGGCATCGGCACCGCCCGTGCCTTCCAGGTCGATCCGGTGGCCGGCACCTTCGCCGGTATCGCCCTTGGGCTCAACGGGCTGATCACCGCCCTGATCGTGCCAGCATTGATGGCCTGGCTGCGGTAGGCCCCTGGCAAGGTGAGCATGGCCTTGTCGCAGAGCTGTGCGCGCCTGACGTTCCGGGCTGATGAGGCAATCACGGCTTTGCCTGAGCAGGCCCCCGGCGCTAGGAGTAGTTGGCGGCGGACACGCGCCTGCAGAACCCTGACATGAGAACCACACCGTGAGAATCACCACCTGGAACGTCAACTCGATCCGCCAGCGGCTCGAACACCTGCTGGCCTTTCTGAAGGAAGCCGAGCCCGATGTGCTCTGCCTTCAGGAGATCAAGACGCTGGATGACAGCTTCCCGCGGCTGGAGATCGAGGCGGCAGGCTACCACGTGGTGACGCACGGCCAGAAAACCTTCAACGGCGTGGCCATTCTTTCAAAGGCCCGGCTGGAGGACATCCAGATCGGCCTGCCTGGCGATCCTTCCGACGAACAGGCTCGCTATCTTGAAGGCGTGGTGCCGCTTGGCGCTGGCGTGGTGCGCGTCGGGTGCATCTATCTGCCCAACGGCAACCCGGTCGGCTCCGACAAGTATCCCTACAAGCTGGGCTGGATGGACCGCCTTGCCGGCCACGCCGCAGAACTGCTGAAACTGGAGGAGCCTCTGGTGCTGGCGGGGGACTACAACGTCATCCCCGAGCCGGGTGATTGCCATGATCCGGGATTATGGGCCCATGATGCGCTGTTCTTGCCGCAGACACGCGCGAAGTTTCGCGAGTTGCTGAACCTCGGCCTGACCGATGCCGTGCGCGCAACCACCAATGCGGAAAAGCTCTACACGTTCTGGGATTATCAGGCTGGCGCCTGGCAGAAGAACAACGGCATCCGCATCGACCATCTGCTGCTGTCGGCGCAAGCAGCAGACCGGCTGGCCGGCACCACCATCCACAAGCATGTGCGCGGCTGGGAAAAGCCTTCGGACCATGTGCCGGTGAGCATCGATATCAGGACCGAGCCGGCGCGGCCATCAGCCTGACAAGACGATGCCAAATTCAACGACGGTTGTTGACCTGTCTCTGAAGGTGGACGACCGCTGCCTCGCGATCCTGCGCGGAGGCCGCTTCGAAGGCCTTGCGATGCGCTTCGATGATCTCGGCATGGCGCTCCGGATCGGCAGCATCCCGGGCCAGCGTCAGCCACATCAGCCCGCGTGCGGCCTGGCGCGGCATGCCGGCCACCCCTGCGAGCATCATCTGCCCTAGAAGCGCCTGCGATTCGACATGGCCCTTTTCAGCTGAGAGGTTCAGCCAGCGCGCGGCTTGCCGCGGATCCTTGGCGACACCGCGACCTTCGAGATGCAGTCTGCCAAGATGATACTGAGCCGACGGATCGCCAAAATAACTTGCGGCATACTGGAAAAGTTCCGCGGCTCTTGGCGCGTTGGCCTTCACATACGAGCCCTTGATGCCGTCCCGCATGTAGATCCCGAGCTGCGTGAAGGCAGAGGACACCACCTTGGCATGCTGCGTGCCCGGCACTTCATCGGCAAAATCGTCGGCGATCTTTGAGAAATACTCGAATGCCTTCAGGTCGTCATGCGGCACGCCATCGCCGATAGAGTACATCGTGCCGAGTTTCCAGAGCGCGAGCGCATCGCCCTGCCCGGCGGCGAACTCAAGCGCGCGGGCGGCGTCCATCTTGTTGCCCGCGTTGTAATCCTTCACCCCTGCCCTGATCGCATCGCGCGCCGACGAGAACGGCGCGAGCGGCACTGGCTGCGCTGCGCCCGGCGACGGTGCCAGCACGGCCCGCGGTGGCATTTGAACCGTGCCGCGCGCGCCATCCTGCGCCAGCGCCGGTCCGGCGCTGGCCACCATCAGGACAACAAGGGTGATGTCAGATATCCGCATAGCAGTGCTTTTCCGCCGCCCCGCCCGGGTGTGTGACAGCGCCTCCGAGAGCCGATCCGACCTGATCCGCATACTTCCAGAGGGCGCCAGAGGTGTAGTCCGTGCCGCGAGGCTTCCAGAGCTTCTTGCGCGCCCGCAATTCGGCGCTGGTAAGGCGAACCTTGAGCGTTCCCTTGATCGCATCAAGATCGATGATGTCACCATCCTGAAGCAGTCCGATAGGCCCACCGACGGCGGCTTCCGGCCCAACATGGCCGACGCAGAAGCCACGCGTCGCGCCCGAGAAGCGCCCGTCGGTGATCAGGGCCACCTTGTCGCCCATGCCCTGCCCATAAAGCGCAGCAGTGGTCGACAGCATCTCGCGCATGCCGGGGCCGCCCTTGGGCCCCTCATAGCGGATGACCAGCACGTCGCCTTCCTTGTACTGCCTGTTCTTGACGGCCTCGAAACAGGCTTCCTCGTTGTCGAAGCAGCGCGCCGGTCCGGAGAATTTCTGCTTGGAACGCGGCATGCCGGCGACCTTCACGATCGCGCCTTCCGGAGCCAGATTACCGCGCAGGCCGACAACGCCACCGGTCTTGGTCAAGGGCTTGTTGGCCGGATAGACCACATCCTGATCGGGATTCCAGGTCACCTTGGCCATGTTCTCGGCAATGGTGCGGCCTGTGACCGTCATGCAGTCGCCGTGCAGGAAGCCATGGTCGAGCAGGGTCTTCATCAGCAGCGGGATACCGCCGACCTCGAACATGTCCTTGGCGACATATTTGCCGCCCGGCTTGAGGTCCGCGATGTAGGGCGTCTTCTTGAAGATCTCGGCGACATCGAACAGGTCGAACTTGATGCCGCATTCATGCGCGATGGCCGGCAGGTGCAGCGCCGCGTTGGTCGAGCCACCAGACGCGGCCACAACGGTGGCGGCGTTCTGAAGTGCCTTGAGCGTGACGATGTCGCGCGGCCTGATGTTGCGGGCCACAAGTTCCATCACCATCTCGCCGGCAGTGTAGCAGAACTGGTCGCGGATGTCGTAGGGGGCTGGTGCGCCGCAAGAATAGGGCAATGCAAGCCCGATCGCCTCGGCCACGGTCGCCATCGTGTTGGCCGTGAACTGTGCGCCGCATGAGCCCGACGATGGCGCCGCAACCTGCTCGATTTCCATCAGATCTTCATCGGACATTGCGCCGACCGAGTGCTTGCCCACGGCTTCGAACACGTCCTGCACGGTGATCGGCTTGCCCTTGTAGTTGCCCGGAAGGATGGAGCCGCCATACAGGAACACCGCAGGAACGTTCAGGCGCACCATTGCCATCATCATCCCCGGCAAGGACTTGTCGCAGCCTGCGAGGCCAACCAGCGCGTCATAGCAGTGGCCGCGCATCGTCAGCTCGACGGAGTCGGCGATGACCTCACGTGAAGCCAGCGAGGACTTCATGCCCTGATGGCCCATGGCAATTCCGTCCGTCACGGAGATGGTGCAGAACTCCCTCGGAGTGCCGCCTGCTGACGTGACGCCCTTCTTGACCGCCTGCGCCTGGCGCATCAGGGCGATGTTGCAGGGAGCGGCCTCGTTCCAGCAACTTGCAACGCCGATGAACGGCTGCTCGATCTGACGGGTCGTCATCCCCATCGCGTAATAGTATGAGCGGTGCGGCGCACGCGACGGACCAACCGAGACATGCCGGCTCGGCAGCTTTGACTTGTCGAAAACCTTGGCGTCCATCGCAATCTCCTCCAGACCAATTGTCGTCCTGCCGGTTGTCCCGGCAGTTCATGCTTCCGTTGGCTGCCTTGGCAGCCTTGGCATCTGTGCCACGCACCACGCCTCCACGGCAACGCGCCAGATGGCGCGGCCTGTCTGCGTCAGATGCGGCTGCAACGCACGGAAGAACCGACAAAATGGCTGGATATCAGTGGGTTAACGCTACAATGATGGCCCCAGCTTTGTGGCGCAATCGCGGCATGGACCGGCAGGGAACGCCGGCTCATCTGAATCATTCCAGGCTGTGGCGGAAATGCCACGCCCTTCAATCGATCAAATGATTGCGGGGAGCAGGAAGCCGCCGATGATGAAGAACAGCAGGATGCCGGTGGCGAGCGGCAGGTGCTTTTCCATGAACAGCCGGATGTTCTCGCCATAGAAGCGCAATGCCAGCGCAAACATCATGAAGAAGGTGATGCGCGAGACGAAGGCGCCAATCGTGAACAGCGTCAGGTCGAAATGGATGAAACCGGACATGATCGTGACGATCTTGAACGGGATTGGCGTCAAACCCTTGGTCAGCAGCACCCAGAACCAGACATGCTTGGAGTTCTCGACCATGCCGCTTGCCTGGTCGGCAAGACCATACAGCGTGATCAGCCACAGCCCGACCGTGTCATAGAGCAACCAGCCGATGGCGTACCCCATATAGCCGCCCAGCAGTGCGCCGATGGAACAGACGAAGGCATAGTACCAGGAGCGCTCTGGTCGGGCGAGACACATCGGAATCAGCAAGGGCAGCGGCGGAATCGGGCTGATCGAGCTTTCCAGAAATGTCACGGCAAACAGGACCCACACGGCACGCGGATGGCTCGCGTAGGACACAACCCAGTCATAGGCACGCTTCAGCATGTTGGGTAGAGATCCGGGACTGGCGTTGGAAAGCAAAGCCAGCAGGACACCGGCGCGGCAGCATTAGCTGAACTCCGGCTGCGTTTCCAGCGGCGTTCGCATGTTGTGTCGAAAATTGCCGCCAGACACATCCGGAGGGATGACCTGCGGCCAGGATGACCCCATATAGCACTCAGGCGTCGTCACACGGCGCAGATTGCAAGGAGAGACGACAGATGCATGGCACTTCGACGGGGAACGGCGGCTGTCCGGTCGCGCATGGCGCGACAACGCTTGCCATGAGGAGCAACCGCGATTGGTGGCCGAACCAGCTCAATCTCAGGATGCTGCACCAGAACACGGCACTGTCGAGCCCGATGTCGCCAGCATTCAACTACGCCGCTGCCTTCGGCGGCCTCGACTACCAGGCGCTGAAGCAGGATCTCTTCGCCCTGATGACCAACTCGCAGGATTGGTGGCCGGCGGATTATGGCCACTATGGCCCCCTTTTCATCCGCATGGCCTGGCACAGCGCCGGCACCTATCGCACCGGCGATGGCCGCGGCGGTGCCTCCTCCGGCACACAGCGCTTCGCGCCACTCAACAGCTGGCCTGACAATGGCAACCTCGACAAGGCACGCCGCCTGCTCTGGCCGATCAAGGCCAAGTATGGCAACGCCATTTCCTGGGCGGACCTGATGATTCTCGCCGGCAATGCTGCGCTGGAATCCATGGGATTCCGGACCTTCGGCTTCGGTGGCGGACGCGCCGATGTCTGGGAGCCGGAGGAAGATATCTACTGGGGCAAGGAAGCCGACTGGCTGGGCGACAAGCGCTACAGCGGCGACCGCGCACTTGAGAACCCGCTGGCCGCCGTCCAGATGGGCCTGATCTATGTCAATCCAGAAGGTCCAAACGGCAAGCCCGATCCGCTCGCCTCGGCGCGTGACATCCGCGAGACCTTTGCTCGCATGGCAATGGACGACGCTGAAACCGTCGCGCTGGTGGCCGGCGGCCACACCTTTGGCAAAACTCACGGTGCCGGCGACACGGCCCATGTCGGCCCCGAGCCGGAAGGCGCTGACATCGCCGCGCAGGGTCTGGGCTGGTTGAACAGCTTCGGCACCGGGCACGGCGCCCACACCATCACCAGCGGGCTTGAAGGCCCGTGGACGCCGAACCCGGTCCAGTGGGATATGGCCTATTTCGACGTGCTCTTCGGCTATGAATGGGAACTGGGCAAGAGCCCGGCCGGTGCCTGGCAATGGGCAGCGAAGGGGCTTGCAGCGCACGATCATGCACCGGATGCGCATGACCCGGCAAAGCGCGTGCCGCTGATGATGTCGACCGCCGACATGGCCATGCGGATGGACCCGGCCTATGAAGCGATCTCCCGGCGTTTCCACAAGAACCCGGCCGAGTTTGCCGATGCCTTCGCCCGCGCCTGGTTCAAGCTGACCCACCGCGACATGGGCCCGAAGGTCCGCTATCTCGGTCCGGAAGTTCCGGCAGAGGATCTGATCTGGCAGGACCCGGTTCCGGCCCTCGATCATCCCGTCGTCACCGAAACCGAAATCGCGGCGCTGAAGACGATGATCGCGCAAAGCGGCCTCGGCATCAGCCAGCTCGTGCAGACGGCGTGGGCCTCGGCCTCGACCTTCCGCGGCTCTGACAAGCGCGGCGGAGCTAACGGTGCACGCATCCGCCTCGCGCCGATGAAGGGCTGGATGGTCAACCAGCCAAGCCAGCTCGCTGCAGTTCTGGGCACGCTCGACAGCATCCGGGCAACGTTCAATGCCGGCAATGCCGGCGCGGCCAATGGCCGGACGATCTCGCTGGCCGATCTGATCGTGCTTGGCGGTGCCTATGGCGTCGAACAGGCAGCGAAGGCGGCAGGGTTTGCCGTCAAGGTTCCGTTTACGCCCGGGCGCACGGACGCCACGGCAGAGCAGACCGATGTGGAGTCGTTCTCGGTGCTGGAGCCGTTTGCCGATGGCTTCCGCAACTACCAGAAGGGGCCGTCAGACGTCTCGGCTGAGGAACTGCTTGTCGACAAGGCGCAGCTTCTGACCCTGACCGCGCCCGAAATGACGGTCCTTGTGGGCGGCATGCGCGTGCTGGGGGCCAACCATGACGGCGTCCGTCACGGCGTCTTCACCAACCGCACCGGGCAGTTGACGACAGACTTCTTCGTCAACCTGCTCGACATGGGCACGGCATGGACAGCCACCTCGGAAGCACAGGACCTGTTCGAAGGCCGTGACCGCACGTCAGGCCAGATGAAGTGGACCGCAACCCGGACCGACCTCATCTTCGGGTCGAACTCGCAGTTGCGGGCCCTGGCCGAGGTCTATGCGCAGGCCGACTCGAAGGAAAAATTCGTCCACGATTTCATCGCGGCATGGACCAAGGTGATGAACGCTGACCGCTTCGATCTCGCCTGAAACAAAGATCAGCACAAGGCAACACCCCGGGGCCGATGGCTCCGGGGTTTTTTGTGGGTGGGCAATCAGCCCAGTCTGGTCAAGGCATCGCGGATCTTGGCTTGCCGGGCACGGGCCTCGGCAATCCGCTCGCGGTTTTCCTCGATCACCTCTTCGGGTGCCTTGGCGATGAATTCGGCATTGGCCAGCTTGCGCTCAACGCCGCCGATCTCGCCATCGAGCTTGGCCAGCTCCTTGTTCAGCCGCGAGGTCTCGGCGCCAAGGTCGATGAGCCCCGCCAGTGGCATGGCGATGGTTTCGCCGCGCACCACGATCTGAGCCGACTGGGGCGGAGCATTCTCCGCAAAGCCGATCGAAGACGCCCTCGCCTGCCGCGCGATCATCGCCTCCCAGCGGCCAACAATGGCACGCGTGCCGGTGGATGCGCCAACCAGCACCAGTTCTACCTGCGCACCGCCAGCCACATTGATCTCGGTGCGGACGGAGCGGATCTCGGAAATCAGATCGACCACGAACCCGATCTCGGCTTCTGCAGCAGCGTTGTCGAGGCCAGTCAGTTCCGGCCAGTCGGCATGGCAGAGCAGACCGGTTCGCGCCGGCCCCGCCTCGCCCTTCACGGCCCAGAGTTCCTCGGTCATGAACGGCATGAACGGATGCAGCAGGCTGGCGATGACATCGATAACGAAAGCCACTGTCGCGCGCGTTTCATCCTTGGCCGCACTGTCGCTTTCGGCTTGCAGGACGGGCTTGGACAGCTCGACATACCAGTCACAGAACGTGCCCCAGACGAAGCGGTAGGCCGCATCGGCTGCGTCGTTGAAGCGGTAAGCCTCGATGCCGGCAGCCACCTCGCGCGCTGCACGGGCAGCCTCGCCGAGCACCCATTGGTTGAGCGTCTCGCGAACCATGTGCGGATCGAACCCGGCCACACGCACGCAGCTGTTCATTTCGGCAAAGCGCGCGGCATTCCAGATCTTGGTTGCGAAATTGCGATAGCCTTCGACGCGCGCCATCGACAGCTTGATGTCCCGGCCGGAGCTGGCCATCGCCGCCAGCGTGAAGCGCATCGCATCCGCGCCATACTGGTCGATCACCGTCAGCGGATCGATGACATTGCCGGTCGTCTTGGACATTTTCTTGCCCTTCTCGTCCCGGACGATCCCGTGCAGGATCACGTCGGCGAAAGGCGTCTGGCCCATGAACTCGGTGCCCATCATCATCATGCGCGCCACCCAGAAGAACAGGATGTCGGCGGCGGTGACGAGGGTCGATGTCGGGTAGAACTTGGCAAGTTCGGGCGTATCCTGCGGCCAGCCCAGCGTGGAGAACGGCCACAGCGCCGACGAGAACCAGGTGTCGAGCACATCGGGATCGCGCTCCAGCTTCACCGGCGTGCCATAATGGGCGGTTGCCTCGACCTGCGCAGCCGCCTCGTCCAGCGCCACGAACGGCGTTCCATCCGGCCCATACCAGGCCGGGATCTGATGGCCCCACCAGAGCTGACGCGAGACGCACCACGGCTCGATGTTTTCCATCCACTGGAAGAAGATCTTCTCGCGCTCGGACGGATGCAGCCTTGTGCGTCCGTCGCGCACGGCGGCCATGGCCTTCTCCGCCATCGGGCGCACATCGACATACCACTGGTCGGTCAGCCACGGCTCGATCGGCACGCCGGAACGGTCACCATGCGGCACGGCATGGGCATTGGGCTCGATTTTCTGGAGTAGGCCGTGCTCCTCGAACCAGGCCACCACGCGCTTGCGCGCCACAAAACGGTCGAGGCCGTCGAGATGGCGCAGCTCATCGGCCAGCACACCGCCGGGAATGCCAGTCGTGAAGTCCGGATTGCCGTCGATCGTGATCTTCGCATCCGCCGTCAGCACATTGACCAGCGGCAGGTTGTGGCGCTTGCCGACCTCGAAATCGTTGAAATCATGTGCCGGCGTGATCTTGACCGCGCCCGAGCCCTTCTCCGGGTCCGAATAGGCATCTGCCACGACAGGGATCAGGCGCCCAACCAGCGGTAGGCGCACCATCTTGCCGATCAGCGGCTTCCAGCGGTCGTCCTCGGGATGAACCGCGATGCCCGTATCGCCGAGCATTGTTTCCGGCCGCGTCGTGCCGACGGTGATCTTCACCTCCGGATCGTCGGCTAGCGGATAGTCGAAGTACCACATCTGGCCCTTCACCTCGCGCGGCTCGACTTCAAGGTCGGAGATCGCGGTGAGCAGCTTCGGGTCCCAGTTCACCAGACGGCGGGCCTTGTAGATCATGCCCTTGTGGTGCAGCTCCACGAACACCTTCAGCACGGCGTCGGAGAGGCCCGGGTCCATGGTGAAGCGCTCGCGGCTCCAGTCGCAAGAGGCGCCAAGACGCTTGAGCTGGTTGACGATGGTGCCGCCGCTCTCTTCCTTCCACGCCCACACCTCGCGCAGGAAGGCCTCGCGGCCCATGCTGCGCCGGTCGGCACGGTTCTCAGCGGCGAGCTTGCGCTCCACCATCATCTGCGTGGCGATGCCGGCATGGTCGGTGCCGGGCTGCCAGAGCACATCCTTGCCCTTCATGCGCCAGTAGCGGCACAGCACGTCCTGCAAAGTGTTGTTGAGGGCATGCCCGATATGCAGCGATCCCGTCACATTCGGCGGCGGAATCACGATGCAGAACGGCTCAGCCGTCTCCCGGCCTGGCCTCATCGCGGCAAAGGCATTGGCCTTCGCCCAGCGATCGGTAATGCGCGCCTCGATGGCGGCGGGTTCGAACCTGTTGTCCATCATGGGAAGGGCCTCAAAAGCGAAACGCCGGGCATCAGGGCCCGGCAGCAAATCACAAAAAACCGTTGCTGTTGTTCTAAAAGCCGAAGGTGAAGGGCTTCGTCAACTCGCTTGGCAAATGGATACATCGCCCATGCGCACGGGAGGGACGCATGCAGCCCTCCAAAGCACCGGCCATGCACTGCTTTCTGATGCGATCTGCTTCAGCGACCGCCGCGGGCGACGCGCTCGATCTCGGCCTTGACCAGCCGCTCGACGATCGAGGGCAGGTTGTCATCCAGCCAGGTCTTGAGCATTGGCTTCATCATGTCCTTGACGAGGTCTTCCAGCGTCCGGGCATTGCCGGTCAGAAGTGTGTTCGACAGGGACGAAAACGCTCCGGCGATCGAAGCGCTGGTAGCGGCAGACAACAGCTCCGAGCGCGGTTCCGGCTGAGGCTCCGGCACGACAACCGGTGGTGAAGGGGGTGTCGCAGCGACCATCATAGGAGGCGGTGCAGGAGCAGGCGCCGGTTCAGGGGCCGTGTCGGCGAACATCAGGTCGACATCGTCCTGGCTCTTCGGATCGTCCTCGCTATCCTGAGGCACCGGCGTGGCGGCCACGGCAAGATCGAGAACATCATCGGGTTGCGGCATCGCTGGGGCCGCCGGCGCTGTTTCCGCTTCCGGGGATGCGGCCACGACCTGCGGATCATCGGCAATGATACGCCGGATCGAGGCGAGGATTTCCTCCATCGAGGGTTCGTTGCCTTTTGCGAGAGCCGTCATACTCAACCCAAGGATGCTGCGCGCCGGAATGCAACGGCGGAATCGCCTTTGCCTTCACATGAATAGATGAGGATACGCGGCATGCACAACCACGGCCCGGCCCCACACACAGGAAAAACCGTGGATGATCGGATGGGGAAAGCCTGTCGCCTTCCCCTAGACCAGCAACAGGCTTCTAGCGCCCGTCAGGCGTCTGCGTTCCGATCCACTTGTCGCGCACCTGCTCGTAATGCAGGTTCGGATCGTGGCGAGCCACCTTGAGGCCCAGCATCCGCGCATTGAGGCCCCCCGATGCCGACATCACGTTGTAGGATGCCACCACCCGGTCCCGCTGCGCAGTGATCAAGGACGAGCGGGCGAACAGCAATTCCTGCTGAGCGTTGAGCACGTCAAGCGTTGTGCGCTGGCCAACCTTGGCCTCCTCACGCACGCCGTTCAGAGCGGTTTCGGCCGCCAGCACCTGCGCCTGGGCCGCAATCGTCTGGGCCTTGGAGGCTTCGAGCGCGCCCCACGCCGTCACCAAGGCTGCCCGGATCTGCTCGCGGGTGATATCGGCTTCAAGGCGGCGCTGGCCGGCGAGTTCCTTTGCCTGCCGTGTCCGCGAATAGACCTGGCCACCCTCGTAGATCGGTACCGTGAGGCGCGCCACCGCAAGGGCGGTCACGCGCTGGTCGTTGAGCGTGACCAAATCGTTGCGTTGCACAACAGAAGCAGATAGCCCGAGACTCGGATAGAGTTCGGCTTCCGCAACCTTCACGCCGATATCGGCGGCATCGACATTGTGTAGCGCGGCGATGATCGAGGGATGCTGGCTCTGGCTGATGCGGGTTGCCTCATCGAGCGACCGTGGCAGATTGCGTTCGAGCGGCCGCCCCGGCGCGAGCCGTTTGGGCTGGACCCCGACGATCTGGCGATAGCGGCCAAGGCTCGACTTGAGGTTGGCCTGCGCAACCGACAGCTGCGAGCGCGCCGAGGCCAGCCGCGCCTCGGACTGGGCCACGTCCGTCCGGGTCACTTCGCCGACATTGAAGCGGTCCCGCGTCTGGCGAAGCTGCTCTTCCAGCACCTCGACGTTGTTGTTGTTGAGATTGAGAATTGCCGTGTCGCGCAACACGTTCATGTAGGCGGTGGCAGCATCAAGCAGCACCGTCTGCTCGGATACGCGCAAGGTCTCGCGGCCAGCGAGCACCAGCGCTTCGGCCTGGCTGACGGCGTTGCCGGTCCGGCCTGCATTCCAGATCGTCTGGTCAAGCTGGGCGCCAACGCCGCGGGGAGCCTGACGAAGGGAGTTTGCGCGCGCCCCCGGTCTGTTGTTCTCGAGGTATGACACGCCGATATCGGCTGTACCGTTCACGCGCGGCCGATAGCCTGACAGCGCCTGTGACACGCCTTCATTGCTGACGCGCAAGGCGGCGCGCTGTGCGTTCAGTGTCGGGTTGGACCCATAGGCCTTGGCCAGGGCACTTTCGAGGGTCTCGGCAGCCTGCGCAGGTCCTGACGCCACGGCAAGGGCGAGCAGCAGCGCACAGGCCGCAGCCACCGAACTCACGCCGCGCAAGCTTCGAAAAACCATGTCGTGTTGCCTCTTTCAGACATCATGCAGAGCAAACTGCCAAATGCTTCGGCATTATCGATTTGGCCATCACCACTAACAAGCGAAATCTGCGCAACCAACCGCCGTATGCCGCCAGAAACAATTCAATCTGCACGTGCCACATAAAAGTGACACCTGCGCGACCCTCCAAAATGCAGTCCTGCCAAGGTCGAACCACAGACAGACGAACAGAATCAGCCAGTCGGCGAACTCGTTCGTCACAAGGCAAAGATGGCGGCTTTGCGGAATTCATCAAGCACGGGAGCGGCGGCATCGAAAACAGCGCGGCCACCCACGGCATCGCCAGAGCGCTGATACAGCATCACGCGCCCGGCCCGCCCGGCCCCTTCCACCACAACCATCCGCCCGCCATCGGCAAGCCGGTCTGCGAGGTCCTTCGGCATGCCATCGCAAGCTCCGTTGACCATGATCAGGTCGAACGCGGATTCCGGAACGGCATCGACAACCGTGACAGCGCCGGCATTGGCCTGCGCCAAAGCGGCGCGCGCGGCCTCCCGCAACGCCGCGGACGAATCGTAGGCAACGACAGTCGCGCCCATGGCAAGCGCCACCGCGGCGCTGTAGCCGGTCCCGCAGGCGACATCGAGCAACCGCTGGCCAGGCTGGATATCAAGGGTCTGGAGCATGCGCCCGGCGGTCATGGGCGCGAGAAGCGCCCTGCCCGCTGCGCCAAGGACGTCCAGCGCCACCTGCTGGTCGATATAGGCGACTTCTCGGCGGGCTTCCGGAACGAACACTTCGCGGGGAACGCTGTCCATCGCGGCCAGAACGGCGCGATCCGTGACATCGTAGGTGCGCAACTGGCAATCCACCATATTGCGCCGCAGCGCGGAGAAATCAGCGGACATGCATCCTCCGGGATCGGATCCGCCCAGCGTGCGGCGAACCGCGCGGTTTTGTGCGATACGGCGCAAAAACGCAAGCGGCCAAAGCGGGTGGAGCGCGCGATGCACCGGTCAGCGCATGCCGCATACCAAGGCGACCCTGCCGGGTTTCCTGACAATCCATCTCATGGGGAGAGGTGGAGGCCTCGGAGGGAATCGAACCCCCGTACAAGGATTTGCAGTCCTCTGCGTAACCACTCCGCCACGAGGCCATCAGGGCGAGCCGCGTCACGGACGCGTGAAGGGCGTATAGCAACAAGCTTGCGGAACCTGCAAGCGATCATCGGCGAAAAGCCGGAAGGCCGGATCGTCGCCCGGCACATGCGCCCCCGGCATGTTTGACCATTGCTTAATGACTGCCGTGCGAACGATTAATCCGGCAACGGGGCTTGCGTGCATGACGGCGCGTCTGTATGCACGCAACGCGTTGATCCCGGATAGCTCAGCGGTAGAGCAACCGGCTGTTAACCGGTTGGTCGCAGGTTCGAATCCTGCTCCGGGAGCCAACGCCCTCCTCCCGCCCCTTGATTTTCCGCACGAAGCATTGACTGTGCTGGAAGAAAAAAACGTGCGGGTAACAGAAATGGGTAACACAGACGGCAACATTGGGTTTTCGGCCCGATGAACCGCAAGCCCTATCTGATCTGGCACGACGGCGTCTGCCTGGGTGGCGGAAATGCATGCCAACCGGCTGCTGATCGACCTTTCCCATTGCGGACACAGGACAAGCGCCGGTTTCATCGCCGAAGCGCGTCAACCCGTCGTGTTCAGCCCTGCCAATGCGTTTGCCGTTTGCCCCAGCCCCCGCAACAAGCCGGATGATCTGACCCGGGCCGTGGCAGACAAGGTCTGACTGATCGGGGCGGTGATGTGGTCGCCGGCAGCGAAGCATGCGACGCGTCCGGATCTGGACGACGATCTCGACCATATCGAGCACATGGTGACGGTCGGCGGGATCGATCATGTCGGCTTTGCCAGCGATGTCACCGAAGGACATCCCCAGGACCAGGACAAGTGGGAAAAGTCCTTCGGACCGCGTGGCCTTTATCCCAACATCACCGGCATTCTCGGCCCCTGGTATGAATGGGAGACACGCCTCAACCTGGACTACGCCTCGCTGACCCATACGCCCCGCATCGTCGGCGGCCTGCAGCGCCGCGGCTACAAGACGGGCGAGATCGACAAGATCATGTCGGGAAAATGGCTCAGGGTGCTCGACGCCGTCTGGGGTAAAGGCGCCATCACGCCTTGCCCGGTCCCCAGGCCCGCACATCGCCATAGGCCTCGGGGAAGGCAACGAGATCGTGGTGGACCAGATCACGCACGCCAACCACCTCGTGGCGATAGCCGCCATCGGCATGGAATTCGTGCATCAGGTAGCCCACCATCTTGGCACCATAACCCGGCTGCCACGGATCGCTGATCATGAAGGAGGTCGCCGGTGCCCAGACGTGGCGGCTGCCGCCGAAGCGGCTGTCTCGATACTGATGGACATGACCTGAGGCCACGAGCGCCGGCACGGCCCCGTCGAGCAGTGAGGCCAGATGCTGGCGTGGACCTGCTGTCATGAAGCGGTTGCTGGTCAGATCTTCGTTATGGCTGAGATCGGCCAGCGGCTTGTGCAGGAAGATCGCCAGCGAGCGACCCGCCAGAGCCGCGACCGCGTTCCTGATCAGCCCATCCTGCCGGCCCTCGTCCAGATCGAGCCCGAGCGTCAAAGCATTCAGTCCGAGCAAGGTCCAGCCGGAGATTTCCAGAGACCAGATGTCAGGGCCGATGATGCGCCGGTAGCGCGCCAGACGCTCGGAATTGACCGGCTGCCGGCGCGCGACATCGAGATGATCGCCGATATCATGGTTGCCGGGAAGGACATGGCATTCGAGACCAAGCCCGGCATGGGCCGCCCGCGCCTCGAAAAGGTCGGCGTCGTGATCCGCGCCGTCAAGGGCGAGATCGCCGGTGTTGATAACGATGTCAGGCGCAGTGTCGCGCAAGTGGATGGCCACGAGGTCGAAATTGCTGCGAAAGAAGGGTTTTTCGGCCGACAGGTGGCTGTCGGAAATCTGGGCGATGCGCGTGATCATGTCTCGGTCCGGCTGGAAACCATCAGGCGTCCGGCATGCCGGACGCCTGAGAAGAGCTTAATGTGACGCGCCCATCAACCCTGGCGCGGGATGAGGCGGCGCACTTCGGTGGCCATGTCGGCCAGAACTGCCTCTGGCGTCGCCTTCTGCTCGACGATACGGGCGAGGTTGTCGACCATGACCTGGGTCACTCGAACCGAGTTCTGGCCCGGGAAGGCATACCACGGCACCATCAGGTGGACCTGCCTGGTTGCTGCCTGGAACAGCGGATTGGCCTTGTAGAAGTCGCCGAGATAGCTCGGGTCATCGATGGCGATTTGATTGCAGGGCACGTAGCCGGTGTTCTTGACCATCAGTGTCGTGCCCTCGGCCGAGGTGGCGAACTTGACGAACTTCCACGCCGCTTCAAGCTTGCGCGGATCCTTTGCAGTAATCATGGCAGCCGCGCCACCTGTTGGCAGGCGGCCCTTGGCGGCGTCAATCACCGGCATGATCGTGGTGCCAAGTTCGAAGTTGCCGCCGACCGAATTGGCAATCGAGCGCACCTGTGCGGTGGTGCGGAACATCATGCCGAGCTTGCCCGCAGCGAAAGCCTGGAGGTCGGCCGTGCCGGCATAGTTCGGCATGCCGCCCTCCTTGACCATCCGGTCGAGCAGGCGCAGCGCTGCGAGGCCCTCAGCGCCGTTGAAGGCAACATCGGTCTCGGCATCGTTGAGCATGCGGCCGCCATGGCCGTAAAGCAGCGCCGAGAACATCCAGTCATCGCCCGGCCAGCGGAAGAACATGCCGTCATTGCCGTCGCCCAGGGCGCGAACCTTTTGCGAATCCGCGATCACATTGTCCCACGTTGTCGGGAACTTCGACGGATCAAGACCGGCGCGCTTCAGCAACGTGGCGTTGTAGTAGCTGATCGGGTTCGAGGTGGCGAAAGGCAGGCCGCATTGCACCTTGGCATGGAAACCCAGACCAAGGATGGCAGGTGAGTAGCCAAGCTTTGCAAGATCGCCTTCCTTGGCCAGCAGCGGGGCAAGATCGACAGCGACGCCGCGTTCGGCGAACATGCGCAGGCGGTTGAGCCCCTGGAAGGACACATCCGGCATGGAATTGGTGGCCGCATTGCGCAGCAGCAGTTGCGCGCCATCCTCATAGGTCGGCGTCGGGTTGACATAGGTCGCCTTGACCTCGGGGTGCTTGGCGCTGAAGGCCGCCATCACGGCGTCCTGCGCTTCCTTGAAGATCGCCGGCATCGAATAGTGCACCTGGATCTCAGCTGCCTGCGCCCGCACCACGGACGGCATGGCGACGGAGACGGCAGCACCGCCCATCAGCGTCAGGGTGTGGCGGCGGCTGATGCGCATCTCTCTGGTCAGGATGTCTTTCGTCATGGCGGTTGTCCTTCTGGTTGGAACCGGCGCTCAGCCCTTGAGCCCGGTCATGGTGATGCCTTCGATGAAACGGCGTTGGGCGAGCAGGAAGGCGAGAACGAGCGGAGCCGTCACGAGCAGGGCAGCAGCCATCAGCGCGCCGTAATCCTCGCCGGCCTCGACCGAGCGGAACGCCAGGATGCCCATGGCAGGCGTGTAGAGATCGCCCTTCTGGATCACGATCAGCGGCCAGAACAGGTCGTTCCAGTGCGCCACCACCGAGAAGATCGCAAACGCCGTTGCGGCTGGCAGCGCGTTGGGCAGGACCACCCGCCAGACGATCGAGAACTCGCCCATGCCGTCTATGCGCGCGGCGTTGATCAGATCATCGGGAATGGCGCGGAAGAATTGGCGGAACAGGAAGATCGCGAACACCGAGCAGGTGAACGGTGCAATCAGCGCCGTGTAGCTGTTGAGCAGGCCAAGCTGGTGAATGCCCAAATAGAGTGGCAGCGCCGTGGTCTGGTAGGGCACCAGCAGGCCCAGCATGACAAAGCCGAACACCAGCTCCCGGCCCCTGAAATTGAGCTTGGCCAGCGCATAGGCCGCCGGCACCGCGAACAGGATCTGGAAGAACAGGATGCCGAAACAGACGATCAGGCCGTTGACGATGTAGGTCCAGACCGGGATCGTCGCGAGCACCTTGCCGTAGTTCTCGACCAGCGCCCATTTCTGCGGGATCAGCGACAAGGATGCCTTGAAGACCTCGTCCTGCGGTTTGACCGACACCGCCACCATCCAGATGTAGGGTGCCAGCACCACGAAAGCGGCCAGCGACAGCAGCGCAAGGCGGGGCAGATCGAGGATCAGCGGACGGCTCTGCATCACGTCACCCGTAATGCACGCGCCGGTCGATCAGCCGGGTCTGGATGAGCATCAGCCCGAGTACGATGACGAGGAAGACGAGGGTGATCGCGGCAGAATAGCCGAACCGAAAATAGTGGAAGCCCTCCTGGTGGATCGTGCGCAGCAGGACCTCGGAGGCATTGTTTGGCCCGCCCTGGGTCAGGGTCTGCACGGTGTCGAAGACCCGGATCGAGCGTGTCATCGTGATGATGATCACGAACAGCATGGTCGGCCCCAGCATCGGCCAGGTCACCAGCCAGAATTTCGACCAGCCGCTGCGCGCGCCGTCGATCTCGGAGGCCGCATAAAGCTCACGCGGTATCGCCGTCAGCCCGGCGAGGAAGAGCACGAGGTTGAATCCGACATTCTCCCAAACGCCGATGAAGCCGAGAGAGACGATCACCCAGTCCGACGATCCAAGCCAGTTTGGCGTGCCGGCACCGACCATGCGCAGCAGCGCGTTCACCGGCCCGATGCTCGGATGCAGCAGGTATTGCCACGCCGTGGCCATCGCCACCGTCAGGGAGACCACCGGCAGGAAGAACACGGCCCGCCAGAACGCCCTGCCCCGCGCGCCGGCCTCGATCAGGACAGCAAGGCAGAGTGCGATTCCGATCGAGAGCGGAGCGACGAACAGGCAGTAGACCACGGTGTTGCGGATCGAGGCCGAGAATGTCCGGTCACCCAGCATGTCGGCGAAGTTGCCAAATCCGATCCAGTGGAAGCTGCGGGCACCGAACTCGTAGTCGGTGAAGGCCAGCGCCAGTACGGCCAGCAAAGGCAGCAGAATCATGGCGCAATAGGCAAGAATGGCCGGCAAGGTCAGCAGCCAGGCAATGCCCGCATCGCCGCGCAAGGTTCGCGCATGCACTGTCGGCGCTTTGACGGCCGGGCTCTGCATCGCCACGTCAGCCATGGGCGTCTTCCAGCGACAGAACGCGGGACCCCAGCCGGCGACCGTCGCCATCGAACAGCAGCGCCTTTGCTGGATCGGGCCTGAGGTGAACCGTCTCGCCGCGGGCAACATGCCGGCGTTTTTCAGGCGGCAGACGACAGATCACCTGCTCGCCGCTGTCCAGCACGCGGGCATGGACCAGCAGGCTCTCGCCAAGATATTCCTGATGCTCAATGCGCGCTGCAATACCCGTGGCATGGGGCGCGATGTCCTCCGGGCGGATGGCGAGAATGGCCGGGCCATGCCCCGATGCACCAAGGCCGATCGACACCGAGCCCGTTGTCACGCGGCCATGAGGGTCGATCTCGGCGGCCAGCATGTTGATCGAGGGCGAACCGATGAAGGCGGCCACGCGCAGGTCCTGCGGGTTGGTGTAGATGTCCTCGGGAGTGCCGACCTGAAGGATCAGCCCGTCCATCATCACCGCGACGCGGTCGGACATCGTCATCGCCTCGGACTGGTCATGGGTGACATAGACCGTCGATGCGCCGACGCGTCGGTGAAGTGCCACGATCTCGGAGCGCGTGGTGACGCGCAGCGCCGCATCGAGGTTCGATAATGGCTCGTCCATAAGGAAAGCCATGGGATGGCGCACGATGGCCCGGCCAAGGGCCACCCGCTGGCGCTGCCCGCCTGACAGTTGCGCCGGCTTGCGGTCCACGAGTTTGCCGATGCCGAGCATCTCGGCGGCGTTGGCCACGTCTGCGTTGATGGTGCGCTGCTTCTCGGCCACACCGGGCAGGAGCCCGCCGAAAAACGGAATGCGCTCGGCGGCCGAAAGCCTCCGCATCATCAACGGAACACCGATGTTCTGGCGCACTGTCAGGTGCGGATAGAGGGCATAGTTCTGGAACACCATGGCCACGTCGCGGTCGGCGGCGCGCAGGGCCGTGACATCGCGCCCGGCGATCTGCACCGCGCCGCTGCTGACCGCCTCGAGCCCGGCGATGATCCGCATCAAGGTGGTCTTGCCGCAGCCGGATGGCCCGACGAGGGAGAGGAACTCGCCCTGGGTCACGGACAGCGACACGCCCCGCAAGACCTTGGTGGCCCCAAAGGATTTCTGGATGTCGTGAAGGACGATACCAGACATGAAGACCCCCGATGCGACGCCGGGATTGGCGCGCTGTCCGATCAGGTTTGCCCTGTCAGCTTGAACCTTTGACAACGGCTCGGTGACACCTGCGTGAAAGCCACCCCTTCCCGGATTTTTTCCCCAGACGGGCAAAGGCAATCCGGCAGGGCCCGGCTTTCGGCACGCATGCGGCCAAACTGCACACTGGCCTTCCCCGGCGCGTCGGCCTAAGTCATCTGCCATGCCTGCTTCATACGATATCGATCCGCCCCACCCTGACCCACCATCGCGGTCATCAGAGCGGAATCGCGACGCCGCGAGCAGCACGGCCATCGTCTGGTTTCGGCATGACCTGCGCCTCTGCGACAACCCAGCCCTCAGCCATGCCATCGCCCTGACGGGTCCCGATCGGGCCACGCGGCTACTGTGTGTCTACATTCACGCCCGTGCACAGCCCGACCAGCGCCCGCTCGGCGGCGCGGCACGCTGGTGGCTGGCGGGCTCGCTCCGCGCGCTGCGGGCCGACCTTCAGGCCGCCGGCAACGACCTGCTGGTTCTCGAAGGCGATCCTGCTCTGCTGATCCCGGCCCTTGCCGGCTCGGCAAAGGCGCGCGGCGTGTTCTGGAACAGGCGGCATGCGAAAGCCGAGACCGACGTCGACGCCGGCATCAAGGCACAGCTGAAGGCGGACGGCTTTGAGGTGGCGAGCTTCAACGGCCATCTGTTGAATGAGCCGTGGACGATCACCACACGCGCAGGTGGGCCCATGAAGGTGTTCACGCCGTACTGGCGCACGGTGACGGCACTTGGTCCGCCTTCGGCCCCGCTGCCCGCTCCAGCCGGACTGCCTGCGCCGCCCGATGATCTGCGCGAGATACTGAAGCAGTCCGGACTGACAACGGTTGCCGTGGACAGCCTCGAGCTGGAGCCGACCCGCCCGGATTGGGCAGGCGGCCTGCGTGCCGAGTGGACACGCGGGGAAGCCGGCGCGCGGCAACGTCTGGCTGCCTTCGTGAGCCATGGCATGGATGGCTATGCCGAGGGTCGCAACCGGCCAGACCTGCCATCGACCTCCAGGCTGTCACCCCACCTGCGCTTTGGCGAAATCAGTGTGCGCCAGTGCTGGCATGCCGCCGTCCAGGCCCATGAAAGCGGCGAAAGCCGTGCCAGTCCGGCTGACCTCGAAACCTTTCTCAAGGAATTGGGCTGGCGGGAGTTCTCGTATCACCTGCTCCATCACAATCCCGACCTGGCACGCGCCAACCACAATGCCCGCTTCGATGCCTTCCCATGGCGCGGCGACGGTGCCGGCGACCTCGCCGCCTGGCAGCGTGGCAGGACCGGATATCCGGTTGTCGATGCCGGCATGCGGCAGCTTTATGCAACCGGCTGGATGCACAACCGCGTGCGGATGATCGTCGGCTCGTTCCTCGTCAAGCACCTGTTGCTGGACTGGCGCGCCGGCGAAGACTGGTTCTGGGACACACTGGTCGATGCCGATCCGGCCAGCAATGCCGCAAGCTGGCAGTGGGTGGCCGGCTCCGGAGCCGATGCAGCGCCCTACTTCCGCATTTTCAACCCGATCATCCAGGGCGAGAAGTTCGACCCCGACGGGGCCTATGTGCGGCACTGGGTGCCTGAACTGGCGCGGCTGCCGCGCAGCCTGATCCACAAGCCGTGGACCGCGCCGCCTGCCATCCTCGCCGCAGCCGGGGTCCAGCTTGGCGACAGCTATCCGCGCCCCATCGTGCCGCATGAGCAGGCCCGCGAACGGGCACTTGCCGCCTTCAAGGCGATGCCGGGGCCAGACAGCGCCATGTCCGGTGATGACCCAGCTTGAAACAGAACCGGTTTTCAGCATGTATCCAGACAACAAGCCCATGCCGTCAGGCAGATACACCCCAAAAGGACGTCGCTTTTCATGCGTATTGCGGTTATCGGTGCCGGCATTGCCGGAAATGCGGCAGCTTGGGCACTGGTCAACGGATCTTCCCACCAGATCACCGTTTATGAGCAGGAACAGCGCATCGGAGGCCACTCGGCCACGGTCGATGTGGACTATGATGGCACTTCCGTCGCCGTCGACACAGGTTTCATCGTCTACAACGAACTGAACTACCCCAACCTGACGCAGCTTTTCGCCCATCTTGGCGTTGAAACAGAGGCGTCGGACATGGGCTTCTCCGTCTCCTCGCGCAATGGTGCGATGGAATGGGCCGGTCGGCCGACGGGGATTCTCAACGGCATCTTCGCGCGCCGCCGCAACATCGTCTCGCTGCCGCACCTCAACATGATCCGCGAGATGTTCCGCTTCAACAAATCGGCCCTAGAGGACCGTGCAGCGGGCCGGCTGACCAGCGAAAGCATCGGTGCCTATCTGGATCGCGGCCAATATTCGCGCCGCTTCCGCGAGGAATATCTCGTGCCCATGGGCGCTGCGATCTGGTCGATGCCGCCGCGATCCCTCATCGATTTCCCGGCCGACAGCTTTATTGCCTTCTTCGACAACCATCGCCTGCTGCACTGGAACAGGCCCGTCTGGCGCACGGTCAGCGGCGGCAGTCGGGCCTATGTCGCCAAGCTGACGGCCAGCTTCGCCGATCGCATCCGCACAGGCGTCGCAGTCAGCCGCATCCTGCGCCATGATCTGGGTGTCACGGTTATGGACTCAATCGGCCACAGCGAGCGCTACGATCAGGTCATCATCGCCGCCCATTCGGATCAGGCGCTGGCCATGCTCGGCGACGCCAGCAGCGAGGAGCGGGCGATCCTCGGCGCGATCCCCTATCGCAATAACGATGTCTGGCTGCACCGCGACCCTGCGCTGATGCCGAAACGGCGTGCGGCATGGGCGGCCTGGAATGTGCTGCAAGGCAGTAACGGAGGCGAGATCACCCTTACCTACTGGATGAATGCCTTGCAGAACATTGACAAGCGCAAGCCCCTGTTTGTGACGCTGAACCCAGAGAAGCCGCCGCGCGAGGACCTCACCTTCGGCCGCTACAGCTATGCTCACCCCCAATACCGGGCGGGTGCGACCGCAGCGCAGACGATGCTGCCGGCGATCCAGGGCAGCAACCACACCTGGTTCTGCGGCGCGTGGACAGGTTACGGCTTCCACGAGGACGGGCTGACGTCTGGGCTGAACGTAGCCGAGACGCTGGGTGCCGCCATTCGGTGGCGCATTTCCGGGCGTCGCCTTGCTGCTGCCGCAGAATGAGGATGCTGCTGTGTCAAAGACGGTTTCGTTGCAGCTCGGATGACAGCGGCATATGCCAGCCACCCCGCCCCTTGCTCTTGTGCGCCCTGAGGCCCTGCGGACCAGATCCGCAGCGCAGCGTCATCACTTTGCGCCGCCCGATGCCGCTGCCCTGCTGTATCCCGGCGACGTGATGCATGCGCGCATGAAGCCGAAGCCGCACCGCTTCGCCTACAAGGTCTTCTGCCTGCTGATCGATCTCGACAGGCTCGACGAGGCCGCGGCCTCGCCACTGTTCTCCATCGGCCGGTTCAACCTGCTCAGCTTTCGCGAAAGCGACCATGGCAGCGAGGACCGCACGGCGCCGAAGGGCCACCTGCGCAGCCATGTCGACGCACTTCTCGCACCGGCCGGGATTGATGCGTCGGGCGGGCGCGTGCTCTTGCTGTGCTACCCGCGCATGTTCGGCTTCGCCTTCAACCCGCTCTCGGTCTACTTTGTCTACGCGGCGAGCGGCGCGCCGGTGGCGATGATCTACGAGGTGCGCAACACCTTCGGCGAGATGCACACCTATGTCTGCCCGGTCGAGAATGGGCAGATGAACGAGGCCGGCATCCGGCAGGAGCGTGACAAGCTGTTCTACGTCTCGCCGTTCATGGCGCAGGAGATGCGATATCGCTTCCGCATCCTGCCGCCCGGACCGCGGGTTTCAGTGCGGATCCTGGAAAACGACGCCGAGGGGCCGATCCTCGCCGCCACCTTCACCGGGACGCCGCGCAGCTTGACGTCCGCGGAAATTCTGAAAGCATGCATTGCGATGCCGCTGATGACCCTCAAGGTCGTGGCGGGCATCCATTGGGAGGCAGCGAAGCTTTGGTTCAAGGGAATCGCTTTCTACAACCGCCCGGCGCGACCGAAGCCTGTATCCTACAACGACCCTGCCTCACCCCTTTGACCCGATCGAATGCGGCGAGGCTTGCCTCCCCGCGGGACCAATGACGAGACCTGCATGGACCTGACAATGACCAGACCGACTGCCCCTGAAGTTGTGCCGCAACTGGTCACGGCGGCCAATCTCGAAGAGATCACGGCGGGCATGCCGCCTGTGACGCGCGGTGCCTTCGCCTATGGCACCCGCATCGAGCGCGGCAGCCTGACCATCATCCTGCCCGACCGGCGTCAGTTCATGTTCCGCGGCAGCCAGCGCGGACCCGAGGCCGTGTTCCAGGTCAACGATTTCGCCTTCGCCCGCCGCCTCGCCACCGGCGGCGACATCGGCTTTGCCGAAGCCTATCTGCGCGGCGAGTGGGAGACGCCGAACCTCGCGCGGTTCCTCGAGTTGTTCGCCACCAACTATAACGCCATCCAGACCATGTTGGCTGGCAAGCCACTGGCCCGGCTGTGGCAGATCGTCAGGCACTTTTTCAACCGCAACACTCGGGCAGGATCGCGCAAGAACATCCATGCGCACTACGATCTGGGCAACACCTTCTATGCGTCCTGGCTTGACCAGACCATGACGTATTCGTCCGGCATCTATGCGCCCGGCGACAACGACCTGTCCTCGGCACAGACCCGGAAGTACCGCGAACTGGCCAGCAAGACCGGCATCGGCCCTGACGACCATGTGCTGGAGATCGGCTGCGGCTGGGGCGGCTTTGCCGAGTTCGCCGCGCGCGAGATCGGCTGCAAGGTCACCGGGCTGACGATTTCGCAGGCCCAGTACGATTTCGCCGTCGCGCGCATCGCCAAGGCCGGTCTCAGTGACAAGGTCGAGATCAAGCTCCAGGACTACCGCGACGAGAAGGGCACTTACGACCGCATCGCCTCGATCGAGATGTTCGAGGCGGTCGGCGAGCAATACTGGCCGGCCTATTTCGAGCAGGTGCGCGACCGCCTGCGCCATGGCGGCACCGCCGGGCTTCAGGTCATCACCATCAAGGACGAGAGCTTCCAGTTCTACAAGCGCGAGATGGACTTCATCCGCGCCTACATCTTCCCCGGCGGCATGCTGCCGACACCGACCCACATGCGCGATCTCGGTGCCCGCTACGGGGTGCCCATGGTCAACGAGCGCGAGTTCGGCCTCGATTATGCCCAGACCCTGTCAGACTGGCGCGACCGCTTCCGGCTGGCATGGCCAAACCTCCTGCCGCTGGGCTTCGATGAGCGATTCCGCCGCATGTGGGAATACTATCTCGCCTATTGCGAGGCAGGCTTCCGCTCCGGCAACATCGATGTGCGCCAGATGGTCTTTGCAAAGAACGGGTGATCGGCGGCAGGCACGTCTGGGTTGGTCGCGTTGGCGCGCCGTCAACGCGTCTGGCCGGCCACGAACCATTTCGCGCCCGTTTGCGTAACATCACCAAGCGGCGCTGCCGCGCGCGAACCCGAAGCAGGCTCCATGACCTCTCGCCCTGAACCGACCGCGCGCCAGTTGCTGGGCTATGCGCTGCCGGCCCTGCCCATCGCAGCCCTGAGCCTGCCGTTTTACGTCATGGTGCCAGAGTTCTACACCAAGGATGTTGGCATTCCGATCGCCACGGTCGGCTTCGTGCTGTTGCTGGTGCGCATTCTCGATGCTGTGACAGATCCTCTGGCCGGCGCGCTGTCCGACTGGACCCGCCCCGCCTTCGGGCGCCGTCGCACCTGGGTAATCGTCTCAGCACCCCTCGTCGCGCTCGCGGCCTGGTTTGTCATGCGCCCGGTCGAGGGTGCTGGTTCGTGGTATCTGTTTGCCTGGGCCACGGCCCTGTCGCTGGCCTGGACCGCGATCTCGGTGCCCTATCAGGCCTGGGGCGCGGAAATGTCGCGCAGCTATGAGGGGCGCACCCGCGTTGCCGCCTATCGCGAGAGCTTCACCGTCGTCGGCACGCTGATCGCCCTGCTGCTGCCTGCCATCGTGCAGTTGCAGGGTGGCAGCAGCCGCGACGGTCTCGCAGCGCTCGCCCTGTTTATCGCGATCCTGTTGCCGCTGGGGGCTCTTGTGGCGATCTTGTTCGCGCCGGAACCGGTCGAGCGTGTCCAGGCCAGGGTCGATCTGTCGGAAGGCATCCGCCATCTGCTCGCGAACCGGCCATTCCGGCGCTTGCTGGCGGCCTTCTTCGTCAACTCGCTGGCCAATGGCCTGCCGGCCACGCTGTTCCTGTTCTTCGTCGCGGACCGCCTCGGCGCGAAAGATCAGGCAGGGCCGTTGCTCGTGCTGTATTTCCTGTGCGGCGTGGCCGGCGTGCCGCTCTGGCTGTGGCTGGCAAGGCGTACCTCGAAGCACCGGGCCTGGGCGCTCGGGATGCTGCTGGCCTGCGTCGCCTTCGCGGCAGCGCCCTTTCTCGGCGCCGGACAGGTGACGCTGTTCGCCGTTGTCTGTGTCGTCACCGGGTTCGCTCTGGGGGCCGATGTCGTGTTGCCGGCAGCCGTGCAGGGCGATGTTATCGATGTTGACACGGCAGCGTCGGGCCAGGAACGTGCCGGGCTCTATCTCGGGCTCTGGGCGCTGGCGACCAAGCTGGCCTTTGCCGGCGCTGTCGGCCTTGCCTTCCCGCTGCTGGCCGCAAGCGGATACGATCCCGGCCTTGGCCTGAAGAGCGAGGGTGGCCTGCTGATGCTGGGACTGCTCTATGCCGGCCTGCCAGTGCTGCTCAAGCTCGTTGCCGTGGCGCTGATCTGGAATTTCCCGCTAAGCCGGGAAGACATCGCCGACGTCGCCCGACGCATCGCCGCGAAGGGCTGAGCCTCCGCTTCAGGCCTGAGGTTTGTTCCAGCCGGTCTGACGCGCCACCAGCGGAAAATACCAAGCATAAGGCAAAAGCCGCATGACCTTCAGGATGAAGGCCAGGCGGCGCGGAAAGATGATCTCGAAGCGGCCGCGTTCGAAGCCGTCGACCACGCGCCGCGCAGCATCGTCCATCGACATCAGGAACGGCATCGGGAAGTCGTTCTTCCGGGTCAGCGGCGTGTCAATGAAGCCCGGATTGACCACCTGCATGGTGATCCCGAGATTATCGCAATCGAACTTCAGCGCCTCGCACAGATGGATCGCTGCCGCTTTCGAAGCCCCGTAGGCCGCTGCCTTGGGCAGCCCGCGATAGCCGGCCACGGAGGCATTGACAGCAACCTGCCCCTTCCTGCGCGCTCCCATGCGGGCAAGAACAGGCGCAAGCCCATTGGCAGCGCCCAGCACGTTGACGTTTAACGCCTGCCGGAAAGCGTCGACATCCAGCGCGCCGGCACGGGTATAGGGCGCGACACCGGCATTGAAGAAGGCCAGCGCGATCGGGCCATGGATGCGTTCGATCGTTTCCACCAGCGCGGCCATGCCGGCCTCGTCCGTGACATCGCCGGCATGGGCAACCAGTCGCCCTGGCAATCCGGCAGCTTCACCGGCCAGCGCCTCAAGCTCCTCAAGCCGCCGCGCCGTGAGGCACACTGTCCAGCCGCGCCGCGCCAGCTCGAGCGCCGTGGCCTTGCCGATGCCAGAACTGGCACCCGTCAACCAGGCCACGCCATCGGCGGGCGTCATCGTGGCAATGTGCATCATCCATCCTCACAACGAAAATCGCGAGAGATCGGTGATCCCCCGCGACTTGCAACGAACGAAACCGTTGATCAGTTCCGAAACAGGCCCTGGATCACCTTGCCGACCGGGCCGGTGAGCTTGAGCGGAGCGTCGGTCACCGCAAAGCAGATGCAATCCTCATCGGCGTCGGCAACCGGCTTGTGGACGACATCCTCATCGGCAATTGCGATGTCGCCGCGCATGTAATGGCCCGACACGTCGGCAAAACCGCCGCGCAGCACGAGCGTGAACTCCTGCCCCTCATGGGTATGCGAGGGGATCTTGCGGCCGGCCTTGATCCAGTAAAGCTTGGCTTCCACGCCGTCACGATCGGACACCACGTGCTCCTTGACGCCCGGAAGCACCGAGCGCCATGGCACCTCGGCAGAGGACATGCCGACGAGGCGGCGCAAGGCCGGCGGGAAAATCTCGTCGTGCGCGCTCTCGGAAAGCGCAGGCCGCTGCGGTTCAGCCTCATTGAAGATACGGCTGAGCATCGAATCGCGAGAGGAAACAGGAACACGCGGCTGGTTTGCCAGTTCCGCCCCGCACAGGGCTTCCAGATCATCGACAAAACGCCGGCTGGCCGGATTGATCGCGACATGAGTGCCGACCAACGCATGGAGCGCCTGATTCAGTGAGCCGGCGGCATACTCGCCCAGAAGCATATCGAGGGGCCGGGCGGACGACGAGGCCGGAGAATGATGTTTCAACGTCGCAGTTCCTGATGTCGCAGTGCGTTATGCCTTGAACGGTCATCGGGACGGGAAGGATTCCGTCCACTATGACCGCGCGATTCTTATAATTCCGGATTGTTTACGTCAATTCAACAACGCTGGATCATTCCCCTTAGAAAAGCATTTAGACAAGCAATTGCAATGATTTAAACTTTAAAGATGGAAGATGCGGGTTTTTACCTAGTTTGGCAGTGGCCTCTATCACGCTCCGCGCCCTACGCAACTGCGATGGTGTGGCCATAGCCACTGCATGCACAGCGACATGCGCGGACACCGCTTCCCTTGCGCCCCCTCTCCGCCGTATCGTACATGCCTTGCGCTGATCGGAACGAACCTCAATGTCCCCCACAACCCTCCTGTTTCGCGACGACGCCTATCTGGCCAGCACGCCGGCCACGGTCCTCAGCATCAACGGGCGCGGCGGCATCATCGTTGATCGCACGGTGTTCTACGCCAACGGAGGCGGACAACCCGGCGACACCGGGTGGCTGGTCCGCGCCGACGGCAGCGAGATCACGATCGGGGCCACCGTCTATGATCCCGAAGACCGGTCGCGCGTGATCCATGTTCCGGTCGAAGGCCAGCCTGCTCCACTTGCTGACGAGGCCGTCACGCTAAGGCTGGATTGGGAGCCGCGGCTGAAGCGCATGCGCGTTCACACCGCGCTCCACCTGCTCAGCTGCGTGCTGGCCTACCCTGTCACCGGTGGCGCCATCGGCACCGGCGATGGCAGGCTCGACTTCGACATTCCCGAAGCCGGGCTCGACAAGGCCGAAATCGCCGAGCGCCTCGTCGAACTGATCGGACGCAACGCCGCTGTCACGGATCGCTGGATCACCGATGCGGAACTCGACGCCAATCCGGGCCTGGTCAAGACCATGAGCGTGCAGCCGCCGCGAGGATCAGGCCGTGTGCGCCTCGTCAGCATCGAAGGCATCGATCTCCAGCCTTGCGGCGGCACCCACGTGCGCAACACCTCGGAGATTGGTGCCGTGCTGGTCACGGACATCGAGAAGAAGGGCAAGCAGAACCGCCGCGTGCGGATCGCGCTGGCCTGATCCCTGACGCAAACGAAGAAGGACGAGACGATGAGCCGCGCCGACATTTTCGTGACCTCCGAGTGGCTCGCCGCGAACCTTGGCAGGCCCGGCCTCGTCGTCGTCGACGGCTCCTATTATCTCTCGACCATGAACCGCGATGCAGCCGCCGAGTTTGCTGCTGGCCATATTCCGGGCGCCATCCGGTTCGACATCGATGCCGTCAAGGACATGGCCAGTCCGCTGCCGCACATGCTGCCCGGTGCCGCCGAGTTTGCCGCGAAAGTCGGCGCGATGGGGATTGCCGACAACATGACCATCGTTGTCTATGACGGCATGGGCCTGTTTTCGGCCCCGCGCGTGCGCTGGACCTTCCGCACCTTCGGCGCAAAGGACGTGCGCATCCTTGATGGCGGCTATCCGAAGTGGCTGGCCGAAGGGCGCGCCACAGAGAGCGGCCCTGCCCGCCCCCGCGCCGCAGCGC
>Ga0164292_10000434_pt1 | contig 32522 bp, 34 predicted proteins | sample GEODES117metaG_FD_111486 | JGI IMG/M metagenome (GOLD analysis project Ga0164292, IMG submission 111486) | Eutrophic lake water microbial communities from Lake Mendota, Wisconsin, USA - GEODES117 metaG | ecosystem: Environmental > Aquatic > Freshwater > Lake | place: USA: Lake Mendota...
CCCCCTGATTATGAGGGTTTCTGGTGGTATTCCATACCTTTTCTTTTATTGATAATCAATAGGATACAAGAATGAAATAGATTTATATTTCTCATATTTCACCTCTTTTAACCCGTTTTTCGTGAAAACCTGGCACGGAACCTGGCCGGGATATTTAGACTATACTAAAGCAATATATAATAATGCTCAGGTATATTTTTTAAAGGAATCCAATCAATAGTATAATCATATTTTAATAATATTGAAATGTCTTTATTCATATTTTTATTTTTAGGCTCTTTTGTCTTTATCTTTTTATTCCAACTCAATAGAGAATTTGCAGGTATATATCTCCCTTGATGAGTTGAAAACTGAGCATATTCAAAATCTGCTTTACTTGGTGGTATTTGATAAGACGGATCATTACTCATAAATAATACAATACCTCTTTCTACATTTATAAATAATTCTTCACACATCTCAATTCTTTTAACATCTTTCAAAAAAAAATAACAACCGTCATTTTGAGCACCTTGTTTACCAAGACATATATTTTCATCTTGTCCAAAAATCATTAATGGCAAAATTTGTTGTTTAGTTTTATATTTAATTTCAATTGGAAAATACTTTCCATTTTTTTCAAGAACTATATCAATATCAATTTTATCACTCCATGGATAGTCTGGGATTAGTTTTTTAGGAATGTGATATTCTACAAATACATTATCATAAAGATTAGTTTTTATAAAATAATCTGCAAGATAAATTTGAATAGATATTTCTCTAAGAAAAAAGGAAGTTCTCGATGCTAACGCTTTAGTTATTTGTTTTATAATTTTATTTCTCATATAAAGGGTTTTTGTTTTTTACCAATTTACTTGTACATAAGCTCTCCATGCTCCTAGAACCTGTCCCATATTCGCACCATTTGAAAAAATCCTTTCTTCTATTTGTGTTGGAGTATAATTTGAATTTAACTGATTATTTACAATCAAAGTCAATGTTTCTATTCTATTACAAAACTCTTCATAAAGACCTGAATGATTATTTGCATGAACATACTTTCTTTGAGTATCAAATTTAATCTCTATTCTATCAGAAGTATCCCATAAAAGTTCAATTGATTTTGCAGTCCATTGATCCATAATATAAGTGTTTCCATTACCAAAATAAAAAAGCAATTTTGTGTAGTAAGCAGGTCTACATCCCTCCATATTCATTCTTTTTAACTTTTCGTAAGTCCAACTTCTTGAATAATTGTTGTTCCTGAAGTTTTGAATTATTTGATCTAACTCTATTTCGTATTTAGCCCAATTACTAAAAAATAAATCTGATACGCCTGGAGCTTGTCTCATTGCACCCCATGCAAATACACAAATAACCTTATAGGCAATTGTAAATTGATTGTTATTACATATTGCAAATACCTGATTTCTACTTAGAATATGATTAGGTATTGTATTTTGTATTTGAATTAAACTTTGACTAGTTTTAGCAACTCCAATACGATTAATAATACCGTTTAAAAATTTTGTTGGGTTGTGACCAAATGGCCCTTGATTTTGAAAATTCGTTAATGTACCTAATAACGCGTTTAAATGAATGTTGTCTATGGGCATATATTTTATTTTAATGTTTAACGTATCTAAATTTGTAAATAACTCTGCCAAAGAAATGCCTTTCTTCTGTATCATTTTCAATGATAGCATCAACTGTTAGGTAGAATCTGAGTTTATAAACATTCTTATCTAAAAGTTCCTTTACTATTTCCCTTGTGATGTTACTTAATGTAAAAGCATAGTCGAGATTACTTGCACCATCAATTGATATGATAATTTCCTCTTTATATGGTAATGAATACCTGTCAGTTTTCACACTTGACTGAATATTCAATTTGTTAAATAGGTCAATTAATGAATTTTCGCAATGAATCTCAAATTCAGTTATGAATTTCATGTAATCCTCTAATCCTATCTTTTTCCCTTTTCGAATAAGGTTATTTAAGTGAGGAATTAACAAAGCCTTTTTAAAGTCTTTTGGGAGATATCTTTCCATAATTCTATTTATGATAATGATAAATTTTTAATTGAAATCAAATTCTATAGCTTTTTTCAATGCAGGTTGTCTTTTTGCATCTTTAATATTTCCATGAATAGGACAATATGATAAGTAATAAATTTTGTTTAATATTTCAATACTCTGAACTTCAAGGGTTATATCATCTTTCTTATATTTTCTAATTAATTTTGGAACAACTTTATATTTCTTTTGGATTTCAGAAATAAATGTTTCTAATGCTAAGCTGTAAACAAACACAAAACTATCAACATTGCTTTTTAAAATATTTTCAAATATGTTATCATCGAATATGGTTTCAATCTGAATTAAATTTTCGTCTTTAGCATCATTAACTTTTCTATCAATTTTTGTGAAAATGTCAATAAATCCTAATTCTTTTGTTTGAATAAATTCAATTTTTTCTATAGCGTTTTCCACTCTTTTTTTACTATTCTTAGCATCTATTGATGAAATGTATAAATTCGTTTTATATATTGAATCAATATGTTTCCAGAATTTATTTCTAGGACTTGAATAATGTATATACCCAGTTCTATTATAATATTCACTATATGGAGGAAAAGTGCCAATAATGATACATTTAGATTCATTTGTCCAAATCCCGCCATCTAAAAACTTTTTTTCATTAACTTGTCCCTTAGTCATCTTTAATTGACTTATGAAACCATTTGTTGTTAAATAAGGATGCGTTTCCATAAATTATTTATTAGTTATATAAATTTGATGCTTTGTTTAATATTTCTTTTATTTCATTTTTGAGTTCTTTTGGACTTAACACCTCAGCACTAGCACCATAACTTAATATCTTATTCTTTAATTCAATTGTATTATACACTGTAAAAGTTACTACCATCTCTTCTTCTGTCTTAGAAATAATCTCCATTGATTGGTGGATCTTATTTTCAGATATTAGTGGTATAAGATCTTTATTGAACTTTAATTTAACTTCTATAGGATCAGCTCCATGTATATGGATTACTCCTAAACTATATTTAAAATAGTCTTCTGCACTGAATCTTTCATCAATAACATAAGTCTCGTCAGACTCTTCAATCTTTTGAATCCTATTCAATTTAAAAATATTAGTGCCACCTTTGTGTTTAGTTTCATTTGCACAAGCAACCATATACCACATGTTTCGATATTCTTTTAAAAGATAAGGACTAATAGTTCTTGTTTTAGTTTCTCCACCATAGGGTTTATAATTCATTTTCAAAGTTTTGTAATTTACTATAGCATCATAAATTACCTCAATCCATTCTTGTCCTGTTTTGCCAGTTAACTCCCCAATTTGAATGTATTTCTTGTGATCCGACTTATTCAATCTACGTAAAACAGATCCTGCCATTAATCTTGTGATAACGTCATCGAACTTTTCAAATAGCCCCGAACCCTTATAAATAGAAAAGGTCTGAAGTGCCATTTCAATAATTTCCCTATCCTTTTGGTCCAAGATTTCATTTGTAATAGATTCGTCTCTAGTCTCATATTGATACTTACCATCCTTCTTAATGATATTAACTGGGAACTCACTTTGCAACATTTGAATATCATTGTAAATCATTCTTTCAGTAACCATAGCATATCCATCCTCTTCAAGCTGTTCATTAACCTTTTCTGCAATTTCTTTAATAGAATACCTTTTATGACTTTTAAGGATCCCATCTATTATAATGAACCTCTTTCTTGGATTTTTACCTATTGGCATAACTTCAATTTTTACAAAGCTATGTATTTTTGAAATAAGAGTACTTTTTGTTTCAAAAACTAACGATTTATTCAATTTGTGGGTAATGGTGGCCATTGTTTTGGTTGAAGGATACAAATAAACACCCCAGTTTTGAAATTTTGCTTCAATTCTGTTTTTGAAATAAAACTTCAAAACCGTTTTGATCTTTGTCCTCCAAAATCAAATTCTATGAAAATAGCAGTAATAGGTAGTCGAAATTTCACAGATCATGTTGTACTTGAAAACGAACTCAATACAATTAAAGATAAAGTTCAGTTGGTTATAACTGGTGGGATTGGTGGGACAGACACCCTTGCTGAAAAATGGGCATTAGATAACAATATTCCAATAGAAGTTATAAAGCCAGATTGGAAATCCTATGGACGAGTAGCGGGAGTTGTTAGAAATAAACAAATTATTCAATCTTGTGATTATTGCTATTTTTTTTGGGATAAAAAATCAATAGGGATTCAGTTTAGTATCAATTATTGTAAAAAGATATTTAAACCAATTAAAGTAATTTATTTTATGCCTTTTGTTTCAATTTGAAATAAAACTTCAAAACCCACTTATACATTTGAATATCAACATAATAGTTTTTATGATTTAAAAAGTTCTACACATCTGAATAAAATAATTAAAAATATTTCCTGGTTCTCGTTTAACTAACTCAAATTTGTCGCCCTTCTAAACTTTTTCTATGACTAACAAACAAACTTCAAAAGATCTACTTAAGGCAATACAAACAGTTGTATCCTCAACGAAAGGTCAACTTTTAAACGATGATCTAATAAACGAGTTAAAGACAGAAACAACAAATATTATGTCCTTTTATGAGATTAGTCATTTTCAGTCAATAGTAATATCTATTTACCTTGAATGTGGTTTAAAGGATATTGATGTAGATACCGAGAAGTTGATAGATTATTTTGGAAAGAATATGTCTTGTCTTGCTGATATTAATCAAGCTATAGAAGAACTAAGTCAAAAAAAGTTATTGTTTATAAAAAGACACGATTATTCTAATAGACGTAAATCAGCGTATAATAAAATTATTCAAGTTCATCATAAAGCCTTAGATGCAATGATGAAAGGGGATAAGGACTTATTAGGTGAACAGAAGTTAGAAAATTTCTTTGGTGTATTAGGAGAGGTTAGAGATTTAATTTGTAAACGAACTGATACAACAATTACAACTGAAGTTCTTGGGGAAGAAGTAAGGGGTATACTTGAAAGCAACAAAAATTTTGTTGAGGTAGAGTGGTTGTTATCTCAAGATAATCTAACTAATTATGATTTAGTCTTAGCATTGGATTTAGCTATTGAACATCTTGAAGGAGCTGAAGAAGTAGATATAGATAAACTTATTAAAGAAGTTTTTTCTGATATACATGATAGAATAAAATATAAAAGAACAATAAAAGAGAATAACTGTCAATTGTTTAAAAATGATATTATAAAATTTTCAGACGAAATGTTTTCTTTCTTAAACTTTGTAAAATTATCAGAACATGCAATGGATGTATTATTGGGAGGATATCAGGACACTATTAAAAAAGAATTTAGACCTAAAATGGGAATACTCATTCACCCAGAAAAAATTGATCAAGAGCAATTGTTTTATAACGACTCAGAGTTTGAGCAAATTGAAACTCTATCAAACGCATTGGAAGAAGACAATTACAAAAATCTAATGGATCGTTTAAAAGATAATGGAATGAAGCCCGGATTTACAGTTCTTTTATATGGTTATCCTGGAACTGGAAAAACTTCATCAGTTAAACAAGTTGCTAAAGCAACTGGAAGGTCCATTTATATGGTTGAAATTCAAAAAATTCAATCGAAGTGGGTTGGAGAAAGTGAAAAAAACCTTACTAAGGTGTTTGAAGAGTATAAACAAGCAAGACGTCATTTTGATAAAGCCCCAATTTTACTTTTTAATGAAGCAGATGCCATTCTTGGTAAGAGAATGTCAGTGAACTCAAGTGTTGACAAGTCATTTAATACCCTTCAGAACATACTATTACAAGAACTAGAAGAATTTGAAGGAATATTTATGGCTACTACTAATTTAGCTGACCAATTAGACTCCGCATTTGACCGTCGCCTTCTATATAAAATTGATTTCAAGAAACCCGAGGAGACTGTTAGAAAAAAAATTCTTTCCAATGTTTTTAAAGATATTTCAACTAAAACGATAGACACTTTAACAGAACAGTTTTCTTTAACTGGGGGGCAAATAGCCAATATTAAAAAGAAATTGCTTGTAAAATCTGTATTAGACGTGAACTTAGATCAAGAATCGTATTTATCTACTCTTTGTAATGAGGAGTTCATTTTAAGTAAATCAGGAAGATCAACAATAGGTTTTATTCACTCTTAAATACTTAAAATATGATATACATTATACAGAACATATGGGGTAGGTTAAAACGGGTTAATAATTAATTTTTGGTTGTGTTAGTAAATACAAGAAGGCGATTGGACGCAAGTCCATCGCTTTCTTTTCAATTTAATTTCTTAAATTCATTATACAATGAGTAAAAATTTCACCTTATCAAAATCGGATTTTCAATTAGCTTCTACTTGTCCCAAGAAGCTTATTTACAAAAAACAAGGATACCCAACAACTAATGATACAAACGAGTATATGGAAATGTTGGCAAAGGGTGGTTATGTAGTAGGTTTAATGGCCACACTACAATACCCTGATGGAGTTGAAATAACTGGTAATACAAAAGAAGCAATTGAAAAGACAAATGAATACCTAAAACAAGAGAATTGTGTATTGTTCGAAGCAGCAATTCAGTCAGGAGAAAAATTAATTAGAGTTGATATATTAGAAAAAATAGGCAATAAAATAAATTTAATAGAGGTAAAAGCTAAATCTCATGATACTGAGGGCAATAAAGATGAACAAGAGAAATTACTAATAAAGTATATTGAAGACGTTGCATTTCAATATTTGGTAATGACTGAAGCCTTACCTGGCTTTGAGATTAATCCATATTTGTTTATGCCTGATAAGTCCAAAAGAACAAATATTGATGGACTGATAGGATGGTTTGCTGTATTAGATTCTAATGATGATAATGATAAAGAAGTGGAAGAGTTACCTGCACAACAGAAGCCAAAATTTAAAAAACCTGATGTCGTATTCAAATACGAAACTGATAATAATCGCTCCAATTATATAGATCTTTTAAAATCTGATGGTTTATTACAACTAAGGGATGTTAAAGAAAAGGTTTTACAAATTCAAGATGTAATAAAAAATAGATCAAACAACTTCATTCGAATTTTAAATGAAGGAATACAGCACTCAGATTATACTATTAATAAAACTTGCAAAGTATGTGAGTTTAAATGTGATGGTGCTACAAAAAATGGTTTTAAAGAATGTTGGGGTATTTTAGCTGATTCTGATCCACATATTTTTGATTTATACTATGGAGGGACTTTGAAATCTGAGGATGGTGATTTTTATTTAGACGAGTTGATCTCACTATCAAGAACAAGTCTATATGACATAGTACCCGAGAGGTTAAAAAATAAAAAAGGTGAAATTGGCATCAGGGCTCAAAGACAGATTATTCAATTAAAATACACCGAGGAAAATTCAGAATGGATTTCTGATGAGTTATCTTCCAAATTAACTGAACTCAAATACCCACTCCACTTTATTGATTTTGAAACTTACACAGGAGCTTTGCCATTTCATGAGGGCATGAGGCCATATGAGTTAATTGCATTTCAATGGAGCTGCCATACTATACCTTATCAGGGAGCAACTCCAATACATTCAGAGTGGATTGAAACCGAGGGGAAATTTCCCAACTTTGCTTTTGCGGAGTCACTTATGAAACAAATTGGTGTTTCTGGCACACCATTGATGTGGGCTACTCACGAAAATACTGTTTTAAGAACTATTTTATATCAGATGGAGATATTTGGTTATACAAACAATGTACTAAGTGATTGGTTGACAGCAATTACTACTGATAAGAGTGTTAAACGAAAGGGAAGATTAGTGGATATGAATGATCTAACTAAAAAACATTATTTCCACCCATTTATGAAAGGCCGTACCTCTATCAAAAAGGTACTACCTGCAATATGGAACAATAATAAATATTTACATCAAGTGTCTTTTTTTAAGGACTATTCTGCAACTGACTTTGAGGGAGGTGTCATTGATCCATATGACACTTTAAAACCAGATGCGACTCAAATAGACGAAGAAGATGCAGTAGCAGGTGGTACAGAAGCCATGCGAGCATTTCAGAGAATTAGATTTGATGATACTTTAAATCAATCTCAAAAAAATGAGATTAAAAGACAATTATTAGAATATTGTAAACTCGACACAATGGCAATGGTTATCATTGCGCATCATTGGGGATTAGAATAATTTATTTATTCTAATATACGTCAAGAGAATAAATTCTTGTTGCTTGAAATTTCCAATCAGTAATGATGCTATATAATAAATTATCGTCTAACTGCTCAATCCCAGAGTAGCCTTTTTTATTCCCATATTGAACCCACTTAGATATTTTAAAAACTCTTGTAATTTCATTATCATGAACTACAACAACTTTGTTAATATTTTTTATTTTACTATTATCAATAATCCATACCCCTGTTTGTCTTTCCATTAAATTTTCCGGTTTTATAAATCCCTTTATTTTGACAAACATTGTATTTTTTAATTCTTTTTTTAATTCAAATATTGATACATTCTTTGGTTCCTCCCAAATTTTAAAATCTATTTCCTCTTTAAGATTATTTATATATTTTTTTAAATTATTTATCTGATTGAAAATTTCACCATCATTAATTTTTATTCTAAAAAAGTTACATTTTAAGTTTTTTTCAATTTCTATTTGTCGATTCAAATCTTCTTCAATATTTTTTTCATGAGATGGTTCGTCAATTTCAACTGCTAAATTTAGTTGCGGATAAAACAAATCAATTAAAGCATATTTTTCATCATTTCTTTTAACATAATGTTGAGTAACAGGTTTTAATTCATTTAAATTTTCGTCATGTAATAAAGAGCCTATTATGTAGTTTTCATGGGCCTTGTATGCCGTTTTTTGAATTTGTTTAATAAGGTAATTATACTTCCAATCTTTCATATTGTAATTTGAATAAAATTATAATATTTTTATAATAAAACATCATTCACATCAATATCTGAATCAAATTCAAAGTTATCCAAGTAATGAAGGGTAGTGGTACGTGGGTCTGAATGGTTCATACTCTCACTAATTTTGAGTAGGTTGGTTCCTGCTCGTTTATGGGTATTAGCGTATGCATCTCTGGCCATAGATATGTCAAGAGACAGGGTTAATCCAAGTCTTTGACCCAATTTCTTTAAACGCATATTATATCTCCCTTTTAGTTTATGATTTCTCTCTAAAAGGTATTGTTCTGTATAATTGTCCTGTTTAATCTGTCCAATAACGTAAAGACTTTTCTTATCCCCAATCTTGTCAATTAACTTCTGAACTTTTGGGTTTATTACTACTTCTATAGGTCTAATATTATTTCTTCTGGTCTTAAGGGTTTTATGTCTATAAAAGACAAATCTGTTACTTTCGATATTATCCCATCTCAATTTAAGTAGGTCAATAAAATTTATCCCATTCAACCTATAAAGCATCTCCCATATATCACGTGCATACTCTTCCATTACGTTTTCAAATACTTCACAATCGAGTATTTTCTGAATTTCAACGTTTGATATGACTCTCTTTGGAGGAACGAAATTTGGAATCTTATAATCATTAAAAGGGTATTCATAGGTAAGTGGAATAACCTTCTTCTTACGATGGTAGTTGATTACTGCCTTAATGTTTCTGCAGAGTCCACCAAAAGATGCCAATGAATTCTTCTTGCCTTCAGGAAGATTCTTATGTATGTACCAATGTTCGAAGGAGTGAAGGAATTCAGGGGTAATATCCTCATAGGTTAAACCTGACTTGAATTTTTTGATATTGTTTAAGGTACCATTAATCAGGTCTACTGATGATAGTCCAATTTCCTTCGATTCCGACTTGACCTTTATATAGTTTTGGAAAAGGTAGTTTAATGTACCTCTCTTTTTTTGTTCTTCTGATATAATATTGTCAGGGTCAAAATTCTTATTATAGAATTTATCTCTAAACTTAGTTGAATCAAAAGGTTCAATACTAGGAAGAATCTTTTTGGCTCTATCAACGTATTTCTCAAATTTGGATTTGACTTTATCTACTTCGTTGTCAAATGTTTTTTTAACAAAGTATTTGTCATACTCTTTTAGGGTCATTAGCGTCCCCAACCTAAGATAGAGTATATCATTTTTGTTGGAGACGCATATGGTTAGATGATACTTATCCTTTTCAGCAAGTCTTCTTTTATCTAATTTTATTTTAACTGTCGCCATAATTAATCTAAAAATGATTTAATGTCCATAAACGACGCTTTACCAGATTCGGTTAATGTACCGTCACTCTTCACCCACATATTGATTTCGTCAATATCGAATAAAGTTCTAGCACCAATTTTATGGTGTGGGATTGCTTTTGCTGCTACTTTTTTGTAGATGCAGGATTTTGACATGGCTAGGTATTCACTGATACCTTCAACGTCTAAGAATTGTTTTTTCATATTTAATCGTTTAATTTTAATTAAGAGGTTTACTTTCAATATCTGTAAATCCAGATTCATAAAGTCTTTTAATAATTTTTGATTGATTCTCGTTTGTACTTAAAATATATGTATCGAATCCACTCCCATCCCAATCAAAATCTAATACATAGGAGCACTTAAAACATTTACTAATTTCATGTAATCCCTTTTCTTCAACTTGTTTAGATCTAATTTTTAATTCCATTTTATTTTTGGTTTTTTTTTGTGGTTATAACCTCCAACTTTTGTTATTTAATAAATTATAAACCTCTTTTTTGGTAAATAAAAATGGGCTACCTTATTTATTTTTCCACATTTTCCCTTTTAGAATTTTGTAAATTACAGTCACAGATACTCCATATTCTATTGCCAGTCTTTTTTTACCATACACATATGGGTTATATTTTTCTTTGATCTCATTTACCTTCTGTTTATTTAATTTAGTTTTTCTGTTTTCGGAATCATTGTATTTGGCAAGGGCTAATGGTTGTAGGCCTTGATATTTTTGTTTGTGTAATTCAGATAATAACTCATATGCTAATAACTGCTTGTCTGTTTTTAATGCATATGGTGACTTTTGCACCTTATTTACTTCTTTTTGTATTTTCTTTATATCCATTTGGTTTATTTTAAGAAATCTATTTCCCAAACCGATTTGAATGTGTTTGGGTACTCTTTCATTATAATTGTCATTTTTTCAATAAGACGTATAGATCTTTCAGTCAGATATAGCCAGTTATCCCATAAGAAGTTTAGTATTGCTTCTTTCTCCTCTATAGTGATATTCTGTTCTGCCAAACAATCTGTATTTAGAACAACATCTGCAATCCATCCCCATAACTCAGCATTAGATAATGAGAAGTCCTGAACCATACATCTTGATCTAATCGCGTTTTTATGAGCTAATAATGATGATTTACTCTTATTCTTTTCACGGGCAGTTCTAACTTCATCATCTGTAGGTAATTGAATATTTGAGACCATTAAAAATGACATTGAATTCGTAGGTACTTGAAAACCCATCTTTTCATCATCTTGATGGTGTTTTATAGCTTCCTTTTGAAGCTCACTTAAATTACTCCACTGACTTTGAAGAGATTTCTCATATGTATAAAGTTTAGGGCCGTGTAAGGCTGATTTTAAGATATTACAGGAGCTTTCGGTTGCAACCAATGTATCCACATCATCGCAAAAGACTATGACTTTCTCCTGATGTGGGTTCAGATAGTTTATAACAGCTATCTGAACTCCAAAGGCAAACATTGAGACATTACCAGTTATCATAACATGTCGTGTTCCTGAATTTTCAAGATGTTTTCTTATTTCAAAGGACTTCCCAATTCCAGGGAAACCATAAATGAAATTGTGAGGGTATTTGTCATCAGTTCTTATTGTTGATAGCTTTTCAACTATTTCCAAGAATCTATGTCTGTTCTGTTTTCCCTTTTCGAGAGCTAGTAATTGATTTATTTCAAATACTTCTGATTGTTTTATTGTATCCATACTTAAAATTTTAAAAATGATTTATGCTGCTATTGATTCTTCAAATTCATCGTAAACGATATCATTAATAACATCTAAAGATTCACGATCAAATTCATTGGCAGCATTTGTTAACATCTTACACCCTATGTTATAGTACTCTTTACTTAATTCAGTTGACAGAATTTTACGATTAAGTAGAATACTCATTCTACCGACAACATTACTTCCAGAAAATATATCAAGAACAGTGTTGTTATTTTTTTCATCTGTGCACATTAAGATAGGTACCACTGGAAGAACACCGCACATAATTGCTGGATGACCTTCTTCATATATTGAGTAGACTTCAGTATTTTTTCCTGTTTTAGCTTCGATAATATTTACGATGTCCTGTTCTTTGATGTGTGAATATATTTTTTGGTATGGTTTTGATAATGAAATGTTTTTATCCCATATTTTTCCATTTTTATCAACATCTTTTGCTCCATAAGAAATTTTTGAAACTCTATCTCCAATTGTGTAGGTTAACATTTTATAAAATGCTTTTTTAGGATCAACAACAAACCATAATAGATATTCTACATTATTGATTGGTCTCTTTACACTTTCGTTTTGAGGTTTAGGGTTTGGTTTAGACCAGATTAATTGGTCTTTGTAGATCAAGCCTGTTTCTCTTTCAATAGTAGTTTTAAGTAATTGTGGAATTCCATATCCAACACCATCATCATAGGTTTCACCAATATTGATAATAACGTTTGCCGATTGTTTCAATGTAGGTATAGCAGATTTTATAAGATTGGCAATTCTAGAACAATATTTTTCTTTAGTTTCTTCTTGTCCAACTTGATTTTTTCCGTCATTCAAATAATTTCTTAAAATAAAATAGGGTGGTGAACTAAATAATAAATCGACAGTGTTAAAGTGTTTTTCAATATTGCCTAATTCTATACAATTTATATTATAACTAGTCCCTTTTTCTGGTATTACAAATGAGTCCTGATAATCATTTTCTAAGTGTATTTTTTGTTTAATTAATTTTAAAGCTTCTTGGACATTGATTTCCCCGCTCTTCATTCTATTAGTAAAACCAAATCCTTTCTCGATATCTTTTTGCTGCCATTTAGTTAAAAAATCATGGCTAGTTTCTATTTTCCAATTTTTTTCTATGATTCCTTTAGTAAATAAGTTATTCTCAATATCATTATTTAGTATATATTCTAATTTGGAAATGGTTTCCTTACCAGAATATTTCTTATTAAGACTTTTTGATATTTCCTCGATTCGATTATATACTTTTCCTTCCTTATTCTTTTGCCCCATTTTCTTTGGGAACTTTTCAAATACAGATTTAATCTCTTTAACTTGATCATCAACTGTCTTTGTTCGATACATATTTCTTATAATACGTTCGAATACGGTAGGGGGAACATCATCGATTAATACATTGACGTACTCTTTCTTTAATACTTTCATTGCATCCACGCGGCGGTAACCGTCAATGATTTCGTAATTCTCGGTCACGATGATTGGACTTCTCATTCCTCCGTCTACTTCAATTGACGTTGCAATCTCGTCGATTGACTGAGGGGTGTAATACGCTTTCAACTCTGGGACTTCCACTAAGTGGGAGATTTTTACAATTGCTGTTTTCATTGTTTTTGGTTTAATTATTATAAAATTCATAAATGATATTGTATGAATAACTAGATCAAAAAAATAGAGGAGTTACCCTCTGATTTTTTGAGGTATTATTTTTCTAGCTCTTCTATTCTTTTTTTTAATGTTTTAATTTCTTCTTTTAATTGACTGGCAGTAATTTGTTGCTTTGCTATTAAATCTATCTTCGATTTATGTTGACTTTGTTCGATTTTATTTAATTCTTCTATAATGTATTCAATACTTATACCTTCTTTTATAATTAGAAGTTCCATTTCTTTTCTAATAGTTTCTATAGCTGCATTTTTAAATTCTTTATCATCTTTAAGAGCATCTATATTATCAAATCCAGTAAAGTCTTCAAGTTTTTTATAATAAACTCTTATTTCCTTTTTCCCAGAGTATAAATCCATAAAAGGTGCTCTTAGTAATATATAATTGAATTTCTTATCACCACTTTTTTGAACTTGAGTAGAGTATGCTACCTGTATGTTTCTGTACAATCTAAGTTGTATTATTTTTCTTTCAAGTAATCCAATAAGAGTTAACCATCTATTATTTGTAGTAGTTTCAAATTTTAAAAGCTGTAAAAGGTTTCCAATTTGAAGTTTATATTTATTGTCGTGAGCATTAGGATGATCCAATTCAGAATTGATATTTTGCTCAGTTTCTTTTATAAATTCAGCAAGTCTACCAACTTCTGTTGTTGCACCAACAATATCAGAAAATACAGGTTCCGTCTTTTCTTTCGTTATTCTTTTTCCAGTTTTTAAAATATCGTCGTAGCTCATAGTTTTCAGTTGTGAATACAAAACTAGGAAGTTTATTTTAATTCACAAATTAATTTTTATGAAATTGTGAAAATATTTTTCAAATAATTAATAAATCATTGGTAATCAATGATATATTTTTTTAAAATATTTTTTAATTTACTTACAAAATACCCTGTAGGCAGCCAAGAGGTGGGGATCTCCCTCCTGGTATCCCTCCTTAATTTAAGATTTTAGGGGGGCAAAACAGTGGGGTCAATGGCTCGTTCCGGATTTTTCCGGAAAAATTTTGAAAAACTGAAACAAATACTCAAAAAACCATTTTAAAAATTCCAGAAAAAATTTGAGAAAATAAGAACACTTTAGACTTTACTTTAAAGTAAATCACATTTATATTTTATTAACACTTAATCATTTTTGTAGGAAATGATTTCACACCAGAGTGTATAAAATATTATAGATCCTCCTTTCTATTAGCCGCCTACAACGGTGAAAAATTGGGGGATTTTATTTTATGTCGAATGATAAACAACAATACCTACACAATCCATCCTACATATTAAATGATGGTAACTTAGATCCAACGAAGAAAATATTATTATCATATATTTTATCACTATCAAAATCAGAAAAGGGATGTTATGCTAGTAATGAACGGTTTGGTGAATTACTTAATATTAATCCAGATGGAGCATCAAAACAGATTAGTAAACTTAAAAGACTAGGATATATAGAAACTAGAAGATTTTTTAAGAATTCTAAAGAGTATAGATATATTAAAGTTTTGAATATTTCAAACAATAAGAATAATAAACAAAATGAAATTTTTATTAATATTCCATATTCGGTATTATTTGATATAAACTTATCCTCGACACAAAAACTACTTTTGTCAGAAATCTTAACGTTATTAAAATTACCAGAAGGTTGTTATAAATCGAATAATGATTTTGGAAAATTAATAGGAATTGGTGGCGGTGGTATATCAAAACAAATTAAAAAATTAGTTGAGATGAAATATATAATTACAGAAGAGATTAAAATAGATAATGTAGCTAATTACAGAAAAATTACATTAACTACTTCCTACATGACTAGGGATGTACTTCCTAAATCACAAGAGGTTACTTCCCAAACCACTAAGGATGTACTTTCTAAATCACAAGAGGGTACTTCCTATAGGAACACAATTAGTACAATATATAATACAAATGAAATATTACCAGTATTAGCTCAGTTTACTAGTACAGAAAAAATTATTGAAAAAAGTGAAACAGAAATACTAGAACAAAAAATAATTGATTCTTGTGAGCAAGGGGCTGAATTGCTAATAGAAATTAAGCGAGGTAAATTTGAAAATTACTGGAAATATTCTCAACAAAAAGATACCAGAGAACATATTATCCAGTTATTAAAAGAATATAAGGCTGCTACAAAAGATTTAGAAATAAATAACTCCTCAACGAAGACGTGAGTGTAACGAATGGGATAGACGAAGTCTAACGACTTCCAACCCATCACCCCCTTCTGGCCCCGTCCCCCTCTTCCCAAGAATAACAAACCTTATCCTGTTTCGGAAAAGGTTGAAATGGGGACTAGTGAATTTTTTTTTGATAAAATGACTCTCAAAATCTTTTTCCTCCTCAGGTACTACCTAAAAATGGATAATTTGACCACCTTTATCTGTTTTGGAAGAGGTGTTTTACTTTTTCTTTCTCCTGTATTTCCCTTTGTTCTTGTAGTAATATTTGGACTTAGATTGATTTCTAATTGCATTAGGATTGGTACTTACTGATTTTCTTACGTATCCTTTTCTGAACTGTCCCTTATAGTTAATGGATGGCGGGACATAGATCGATTTTAAGGGACGTTTGACCTCTTGGGTATCAAGAACATCCTATTAAGAAAATAAACCCAAATATGAAGAGAATTCTGACTTTCATTTTCAATAAATTATAAATAAAGGTAATCAATGAAATCAAATATTGCTTAACTTGAGCATCTATCCTGTAATATAGAAATTAGATGAAAAAAGTACTCAGAATAGATGAGGTTCTTAAAGAAAAACACATTCAACAGAAAGTTTTAGCTAACATGTTAGGTGTAAGTAAAGTAAGTGTGTCTTATTGGTGCAACAACCAAACCAATCCGAGTATTGATACATTATTGAATATTGCTAAGGTATTAGAGGTGAAAGTATCAGAATTAATTAACGAGTAAATGGGATAATAAGTAACAAAAAATATCTAAAAATAATACAAATGAGTAGTAAGTTTTTTACAAATAGGGATTCCAATTCATTGTTTGACAAGTTCGTAGCTGTTTTCGCAAATGTTAATGTAGACGAGTTCGATGCATTGGTTGGTTATTTTCGTTCTTCAGGATACTTCAAACTTAGAGATCATTTAGATAAAGTCAATAAGATTAGAATTTTAGTTGGAATTAATGCAGATGAACTTATTGCAAAACATAATAATTCATACACACTTTTTGATAGATCAAATGCAGACGCTACCAGAGAGGAATTCTTGAAAAATTTATTAGATGATATCCAGGAATGTAATTATAAAAAAGAAATCGAAGACGGTATTTCCAAGTTTATGGAAGATATTGAATCTGAAAAAATTGAATTAAGAGCACACCCTTCAAAAAAATTACATGCGAAGATTTATATATTCAAACCAACCGTTTTCGATGAACATACTTCTGGTGAAGTAATTACAGGATCATCAAATTTAACTGAAGCAGGTTTAGGCATAAATAACTGGAGTGGTAATTATGAGTTTAATGTTATGTTAAGGGATTATGCGGATGTTAAATTTGCTGCAGATGAGTTTGATAAGTTATGGATTGAATCACATCCAATTCTTGCTTCTGATATTCAGAAAGTTAAAGAAAAGACATTTATTAAAGAAGGGTTTACGGTTAAACAGCTATACTACAAACTCCTTATTGAATATTTCGGAAAGAATGTAGATTTTGATCCAAATGCGGTCACTGATCTACCTAAAGGATTTATCAAACTAAATTATCAACTTGATGCGGTTGATCAAGGATTAAGATTATTAGAAAAACACAATGGATTTTTATTGTCTGATGTAGTTGGTCTTGGAAAAACTATCATTGCAATTTTAATTGCAAAAAAGTATTTTTATTCAAACGGATTTCCTAATCATTTATCAAGAACACTTATTGTAGTACCTCCAGCATTAGAGGAAGTATGGAAAGAGACAATTGAAAAGTTTGCCTTGATGAATACTGAAATCATTACAAACGGTTCATTACATAAAGTTCTGAAGAAAGCAAATAAATATGATTTAGTTATAGTAGATGAAGCTCACAAATTTAGGAATAGCAATACAGAGGTTTATGATAATTTAATAAAAATTTGTAAAGAACATGCTGGTAGGCAGAATGAAGATGATGATTCTTATTTTCAAAAAAAGATTATTTTAATGTCTGCAACTCCATTAAACAATAAACCGGATGATATTAAAAATTTGGTGTTCTTATTTCAAGATGGGAAAAATTCAACTTTAGATATCCCTAATTTAACTAGCTTTTTTAATGTTAAAAAGTTAAAATGGGAAGAGGCGAAAAGATTACCATTACAAACAGCAAAACCAATAATTGAAGAAATATATTCTGATATAAGAGAAAAAATAATTCAGCCACTAACAATAAGAAGAACCAGAACTGATTTATTAGCCCACCCAATTTATAAAGACGATCTGGAAAAGCAAGGAATCGTATTTCCGAAAGTAGGTAATCCGAAACCTTTATATTATGAATTAGATGCAGAACTTGATCTATTATATGAAGAAACTTTAAAATTACTTACCCCGAAATCAAAAGAATTATCATTTAATAGATATAAAATTATTTCATTCTTAAAACCCGAATTAAAAAAAGATTATAAAGATGCTGAAAGAACATCAGAACAGCTTGTATATATCATGAGAATTCTTTTAGTAAAAAGAATAGATTCGAGTTTTGTCGCTTTCAAAAGTTCATTAAAAAGGTTTGTTGATGCAATGGAAGTACTTCTTCAAATGAGGGACAACAATAAAATTGTTATTGCCCCAAAACTTAAAAATAAGGTAATTGATATGATGCTAGATGGTGATGATGATGCATTATTTGAATTATTAGTAGAACGTTCAGTAACAGATCCTACTATTAAAATTTGTCAAAGTGATGACTTTATTGATGGTTTTTTTGAAGGAGTAGAAAAAGATCTTGATATACTTAGAGACTTATTAGGTAAGTGGCAAAAGGTAAATACTGATCCAAAATATGATAAATTCAAAGGTTATTTATCACATATGATGGATAAAAAAAGAAACCCAGAAGGTAAAGTGATCGTTTTTTCTGAGTCTAAGGATACTACAACTTATATAGTAAAGAGACTTAAAGAAGATAACATAAAAGGTGTAATTGATGTTGATGCTAGTAACAGGAAGATTCGAATTAAAGATTTAAAAGAGAATTTTGATGCGAACTATAAAGAGGGTCAAAAAAATGAATTTAATATAGTAATTACCACAGAAGTTCTTGCTGAAGGAGTTAACCTGCATCGTTCAAATACAATAGTTAATTACGATACCCCCTGGAATGCAACGAGATTAATGCAGAGAATTGGTAGAGTTAATAGAATTGGATCTACTACTCCTGAAGTATTTGTTTATAATTTCTTCCCAACAACTAAAGTTGAAAATGATATAGAATTAAAGAAGAAAGCGATATTAAAACTTGTTGCTTTTCATAATGCATTAGGAGAAGATTCTCAAATATATAGCCCAGATGAAGGAGATATCGAATCTTTCGGTTTATTTGACCAAGCACCTACAGAAGAGAGAGATTTAAATTTAAATTTCTTAATGGAATTAAGAAAATATCGAGAAGAGAACCAGGAAGAATTTTTAAAAATTAAAAATCTTCCATTAAAAGTAAGAGTAGCACTAGAAGATGAAAAATTAAAGGCTACTAGTTATTGTTTTCTTAAAAATGAAAGAAAGAACCTATTCTATGAAGTAAGTAATGATGAGACAAAAGAATTGTCATTCACCAAAATGGCAGAATCACTCAAAAGTTCCATTGATTGTGAAACAACACAAATTCCTGAATCGCATTATACTCATGTTGATACTTCTTTGAAAGCATTTCAAAAAGAAATTGTTAAAGAAACAACACAAATCTTAACCGCTGATGATAAAAAGGGGCCACAAGAAAAGGCATCCTCTGAATTAATTGCAGGTTATTCTAAAGCAGCATTTGTTAATGATGAACAAAGAGAATTAATGAAACTTGCATTAAAATGTATACAACTTCACTCTTTGCCTAATATGACTAATGAACTATTCAAGTTGTCAAGAAATTTAAAAAAATCAGGGTTACAGCCACTCATAGCATTTGAAGCTATATTGAAAATACTTGATAAATATCCGGTGAGAAATAACGCTACAAAAGACAAAAAACAATCTTTAAAAACAAAAGAAGTTACTCCTAGAGTAATTCTATCATTAACATATTGTTAAAATGAATTCAACTGAAATTAGAAGTATACTCAGGAGTCCTTATAACAGGGAAAACTGGAAAAATTTATATAGAAACATTTTCCAAAATAAGGTTACGTTTCACGAGGAACCATATCGATATGATGTCAAAGAAGAGATTGTTGAATCTCTTCTTCAAATAGGATATGCAACTCTTGATGATGAGTATATAGTAGCACTTTTTGAAGTTAATATAAAAAGTGATGTAAATTTACTTTCAAAAAAAATCGGACTTAGAAAAATTATTTCTAAATATATTTCAGATGATAAGTTTAATGGAGTCCTAACAATTTTTGAAAATGGATCACCAGATTATAGGTTCACATTTGCATCGAAAACAACTAAGATTACCGAAGAGGGTATCGAATTAGTTGAAACAGAATCTAAAAGATTTACATACATTTTAGGAGAAAATGAACCCTGTTTAACACCAACACAAAGATTCGAAAGTTTATTCAAAAAAAACGGGAAAGTTAATCTTGATGATATTAAAGATGCATTTTCTGTTGAAAAATTGAATAAAGAATTTTTCAACGGGTATAAAGAACATTATGAGTCATTATGTAATTTCTTTTACTCCCCACTTTTAAAAAAGAAATATTTTAAAGGTGAAGATAAATTAGTTAGAGATTTCGTTAAAAAGTTTCTTGGAAGGATTGTATTCTTGTATTTTGTTCAGAAAAAAGGTTGGCTTGGGGTAAAAAAAGGCGAAAATTGGGGTAAAGGCAATCCTTTGTTTTTATCAAATTTATTTAAATCTTATAAAAGTAAAGGTCAATTTTACAATAAAGTTATATCAAAAATATTTTTTGAATACTTAAGTATAGATAGAGAAAATGATTTAGTTACTTTATTTGACGATATAGAATATAGAATACCTTATTTGAATGGTGGTTTATTTGAAAAAGAAGACGTTGATGAATATGAAATTAATCTTGAAGAGTCTTATTTAGATTCATTATTTAGTTTTTTCGATAGATTTAATTTTACTATCTACGAAGATGACCCAAATGAACACACTGTTGCAGTTGATCCAGAAATGTTAGGTCATATATTTGAAAATTTACTCGAAGACAATAAAGATAAAGGCGCATTTTATACCCCAAAAGAGATTGTCTATTATATGTGCCAGGAGAGTTTGATTGAATATCTAACTACTTGGTTTGAAAGTAAAGGTTATGAAGTATTGGGAAATTCGAATTTTGACAAATCCAAACAACCTTTACTATTTTCTGAAAATGAAGGAAGAAAGGGCCAACTTTTTTTTGAAAATAATTTAAAAAAAATAGATAGATTTTTAATTGAAAAATTATTAAAAAAGAAATTAACTGAGGAGGACAAGAATTTAATATTACTTTATGTTACTGAATTTCACGATGCACTTGATAATGTTAAGATTTGTGATCCAGCAATAGGTTCAGGTGCATTTCCAATGGGATTACTACAAGAGATATTTTTTTCTAAACAAACACTCTGGGTTTTTGAACATGGTAACATGGATAACTTTCCAGCATCTAAAATAAAATCAAATATTATTCAAAATAGTATTTATGGAGTTGATATTGAAAAAGGTGCTGTTGACATAGCTAGATTGCGTTTTTGGTTAAGTCTAATCGTAGATGAAGATGAGCCTAAATCATTGCCTAATCTAGATTATAAAATAGTAGTTGGTAATAGTCTTTTAAGTCTATTCGAAAATGAAATTATAGAAATTGAGTGGAATCTAGAATTTAAAAATGTTGATTCTGTTAGTAAAATAATTTTAGACCAGCAAAATAAAATTTATCAATTAGAACATGCACAACACTTATTTTTTCTATCTTTTACCAATAAAGATTCATTAAAAATTCAAATTAAAAGATTAAAAATTGAAATTTTAAAGAATCAGCTTCTTTTAACAAAAATATCATTTAATAACAATAATCCAATTTTAGGGGGATTTATACCTACAGATAAAGAAATAGAAGTAAATACACGTAATAGATTATTTACCGAAAAAATTATGTATTTGACATCTAGATTAGATGAAATAAATAATAATAATGATAGTAATTTAAACCTAGATTATTTTGATTGGAGACTTAATTTCCCAGAGGTTTTAAATAGTAATATAAATACAAATACGGGTTTTGATATTGTAATTGGTAATCCACCATATATTCAATTACAAAAAGATGGAGGTTATTTAGCTAAAATGTTTGAAAATTCAAACTTTGAAACATATGAAAAAACAGGAGATATATATTCACTGTTTTATGAAAAAGGAATACAATTATTAAGAAATGATGGAGTCTTAACATTTATTACTTCAAATAAGTGGATGAGATCTGGTTATGGGAAAAGTACAAGAAAATATTTTTGCAAACATGATCCTGTTAAATTAATTGATTTAGGTGGTGGAGTTTTTGAATCTGCGACTGTTGATACAAATATTCTCATAATAAAAAAGAAATTCCACATACCAAAAACATATTCAATCAAATCCTTAGATATTTCTAAAGAAAAAAAGATTAAAAGCTTTAATGATTTTGAAAACAGATGGGTCTATATAAATGATATTTCTGAAGATTCATGGGTGATTTCTTCAGAAATTGAACAACAAGTATTATTGAAAATTGATAATTCAGGAAAGAGGTTGAAATCTTTAGATGTACAAATAAATTATGGTATTAAAACCGGGTACAACGAAGCATTCATAATAGATAATGAAACAAGAGATCTTCTGTGCAAAAAAGATCCTAAAAGTAGTGATATAATTAAACCTGTTTTAAGAGGGAAAGATATAAAAAGGTACGTGTCTGATTGGTCACAAACTTGGTTGATAACAACTTTCCCTTCTGCAAAAATCAATATTGATAATTACCCATCCATAAAAAATTATTTGGAATCTTTTGGAAAAAAAATATACCAAACCGGTGAAAAGTTTATTGATGTGAATGGAATCACACAAAACTCAAGAAAGAAAACAGGTAATAAATGGTTTGAAACTCAGGATCAAATTAGTTATTTTAAAGATTTCGAAAAAGAAAAGATAATATATCCAAACATGACGCTTTATTTGCCATTTCTTTTTGATGATAAAAAGTTTTATACAAATCAAAAGTGTTTTATTATAACCTCTAAAAGTGTTAGTTTAAAGTTTTTAACAGGTTATTTCAATTCAAAAATTTCACATTATTGGATTAATAAAAATTGTCCAGAACTACAGGGTGGTACAAGAGAATTAAGTAAAATATTTTTTGAGAATATACCTATTCCTGATTTGTCTGACGCTAACACCAAAGAAATTATAAATCTAGTCGAAAAAATAATTCGATGTAAAGATCAGAATCAAGATTCGTTAGAATATGAGAATAAAATAGATAAAATTCTATTTTCATATTTTAATTTAAATGATGATGAAATTTTACATTTAAACTCTCTTTAAAATAGTTAATTTTTTGATTCAATCACCCTTCATACCCAATCAACTATACAAAAGGTCATTGATCCATGACGAGTATGGGGGTAATAGGCAAGGTGGGATTTCTCCTTCAGCAAAGGTTCCGTATATTTTTATCTTTTCAGGTAAATCTGGAGCTCAATACGGATATAAAGATGGATGGGACAATAATAATATTTTTACTTATACAGGTGAAGGTCAAGAAGGAGATATGCAATTTATTAAGGGAAATCTAGCACTAAAAGAACATCTTAATAGAGGTAAAAGAGTTTTCTTATTTGAGATTGAAGGTGGCGGGATGGTTAAGTTTATTTCTGAAATGGAATTCTATGATGCTGACTATTCCGTGACTTCTGACAGAAATGGAAATGATAGAATTGGAATCCAGTTCTTTTTGAAACGTATAGGAGTTGCAATTCCCGTCAGCGCTAACCAATATTCACTAGAACCCTTAAATCAAGATCCTCATAAGATTTTAGAATTAAACTTACCAACTGTTACCGAACGTTCTGGATTAGTAATATCAAGAGTTGGCCAAGGAGCATACAGGAAAAGAATAATACATAGATGGGAGTATAAATGTGCGGTCACTAATTTCAATAAGTTGGATATTCTAATTGCATCGCACATTGTACCATGGTCAAAAGCAACAGACCACGAAAGGTTAGATGTAAATAATGGATTGCTACTTTCCCCAACATATGATGCTCTGTTTGATAAACATTTAATAACTTTTGATAATAAGGGTAAAATACAATTATCCGATAAAATTGAAAACTCTGCATATCAAAAAATTGGTGTAACTGGAAGAGAGCAGATAAGTGATTTAAGTATGTATAATGTTCAATATCTTGATCGTCATAATCAGATTTTTATTTAATTTATTTGTCGTAAACCCTTGACAGGTATCGATACCTTACATATACCTCTTTTACGACAAACCAGCACACCATAATTCCCGTTCTGGTATACTCTATCACAACTTCCTGTATTACAAAACACCAACTTCCCACCAAAATATGGTAATTGTGGAACTCATGGGATATCGAGCTATTTGTGAATACCGACCACAGTTTTTCAAAGTTTAATTGACCTGTATTACAATGTTGTGATATTTATTTATAAATAATATTATGAAATTACAGGAACTTGTAAAACCAAAAAAACTATCTAAATTTAAAATGATAATAACTGAGACCCAATTTAAAGTATTAGCTAATAATGTCTTAAATGAAGTAGAACAAAAGACCATAAGAAACACCCATTTAATCAAAATTAAATCTGATGCAAAGAAGAAATAAAAAAAATATTATCTAGATAAAATTATAATCGGAGTTATTGCAGATGTAAAAAATATGAGTAGGGCTAAACATTTAGATTCATACGCCTACATTAGTAATTTAATAGACAAAATTATTAAAAATAAGAACGTTATTACTGATAGAGTTTTTATTGGTGGTGATAAGGAAGACCTTCTTATTTTTCTTTCAAATATTATATGGAATTACCAATTTAAAGATATTTATATTGAAGATGACACTAAGTATTATAATGATGATACTGACTTTGATTTGTGCCAGTCAACATTCGAATGATCATTTAATGCTGATCTAAAATATTAACTGGCATTTATTTTAATTGCCAGTTAATATAAATGGATTTATTAAATCTATATTTTTCTTTACAACTGAATTGTATCAAATTACTTTTAACTCAATTCAAATAATCCCAATGCACTGCTTGTTTCGAAATTTGTATAACGAAGTGTAGTTGATACGTTTGAATGACCCACCAATCTCGACACCTTAACAAGACTCAAATGATCCCCGTTCTCAAACCCCTTCTTAATTGAGCCTACAACCCATGATTTTCGTAACATGTGACTACTTGGATTACCAATATATTTTACCTTATACTCCTTCATTATTATCTTTAGGATTCGATTAAATGATTGTACCGACATAGGTTTAAGGCCATTGGTTTTTTGGGAGGATAGGATGTAAGTTGAAGGGTCTGAGGCATGAGCCTCATAAACAATATCCAACACTTCTTTGAGCTTGGTAGACATTACCAGGATTCGTTCTTTATCAGTTTTCTTTTCAATCCTGATAAACCTTTCACCCACCTGTACACCTAGTAAATCTTCCCATTTGAGATTAAGGTTGTCAATGACTCTCATTCCAAGTCTAACCCCAATCGAGATCATTAATAAGGCACGCGCCTTATCTTTTGTTTTATTATTTTGAAAATCTCTGAGTAATCTTGATTCCAAATTCATGACCGTATCCCAGTCAAGTGAGTAAGTTGTTGTTTTAATCCCTTTGCGTTCCATTTTGAATAGTTTTAGTTGATAAAAATGTATCAAGGCTAAAATATTCAGTTTGGTCAAAACTGCCGCCTAACTAAACATTATTTAGCGCAATTTTAGCGCTTCAAAACTAAAGCGTTGATTTTTAACTAGATAGAAAAATGATAATATTCACTTATATCTAATAGTGAACATTATTTTCTTTTTTAACTGCTTTATTTGTTTTATTTTAAACAAAAAATAAGAATGTATAATATTAAACAACCATCTCAATTTTCATCACTTAGAGAATATTTTTTGCCTGCCATTCACCACCCTTCATTAGTTGGCAAAAAGAAAATGTACAATCTATCAATTCCCCTAGGAGGAAAAGAAATACAAATAAAGAGATCTTCAAAAAAAATAAAACATACTAGTTTTGCTAAAGTAATACTAGGTGCTGTTTTGAGAATGCAAAAATTATTTCATCCTGATAAACTGAATCTGTCAGTCATCATCAATAAACAACCTATTGAAAGTGATTTAACTTTAGAGTTCGAACTGGTAAATACTAATAAATTTATTATTGCAAATGAAGAATATTTTTTAACAATTGTTGCCAATTACTCATATTTAAAACCTGATAAAGTAACCTATTATCCAATACTATATAGACAATGGTGTAGTAATGGTGCTGTATCGGTTTTGAATGAACAGTTTAAAGAAATTATACCAGTTGAAAAAATCTTAGATATTGGATGTGAATGGACTAGATGTAATTTTGAGACCTATAAAAACATGGCAGGCTCTTATTTTGAATCATTAAAAAGGGCAGAAGATAACCCAGAAAGACTTCGTCAAAATGCAAATCGACTTGCTGATAGCCTATTCAATTTAAATAGAACAAAGAAGAGTGTAAACAATGAATTATTAGTTAATGATGGTCCAAAAGATAGAAGAAGCATAAGTTCATATTTATCAAAAAATATGGAGCAGCTAGGTAATAATCAATTTGCAGTATTAAATGCTCTAACCGAATATGCATCACAAGAAGAAAATTTAAAATTGAGATATCAATATTTTATGACAATCGGTAAATATCTTTCTAAAGAAATGAAGAAAAATGCTAAAATAAGTAAAGAATACTGGTCTGAATCTGTAGATTGGAAAGAATTAAATAAAATTATTAATTAAGTCGAAAAACTAATGTAAATCAAATTATAATCATGAGAGGTAGTAATATAAAAAACATATATATCCTTGATTCCAAGGAATTTCAATTTAAAGAATTAAACAAAGATCAAGTAAAGTATGTTGAATCTATATCAAATAAAACCAAGTATAATGAATTAAGGAATTTAATTTTAAGAAACGAGGGCGATAATGTTGATTGTATTATTAAAATAAAATTCCCTGAACAACAAATGAGTGCTTTTGATGAGCTTGGTGAAAAATTGATTTATAATTAATTATAAGAACTCAATCTCGCCTGGTAATCCCTTAGCAAATCGGTATAGGAATTATATTATCAATCAAGATTTCAGAATAAAACATTAAATCTATCCGATTTAAATAAATTTTTATTTATTTAAAATAGACAAGTGTCGAATAACTTAGTTTTGTTATTCAATTCTCATGCTTTAAACATCGAAAATAATCTAACTGACAATGAGTAATAGACTCTATTCCTTTTTACTTTTAATACTTTTTGTTTCCTGTTCAAAGGATACAACCACTATAAGTGCACAGAGCTCAGTTGTTAGTTCTACTTCATTAATTCCAACCACTAATAGAGGTTATTTAATTCAACATACCTATTTCACTTTATCCTATAGTGAAACTAATAGACAAGCTGAATGGGTAGCTTATAATCTTTCTCCTTCCTTTATCAATGGGCCACAAGAAAGGACTGATGATTTTAGAATGGATCCTAAGGTTAAAAATAATCCAGTTGGAAGTAGTGATTATTCTGGTAGCGGTTATGATAGGGGGCATCTTTGTCCTGCTGGGGATATGAAACTCAATTTATCTTCAATGAGTGAGACCTTTTATATGTCAAACATGTCACCTCAAGACCCATCATTTAATAGGGGTATTTGGGAGACTTTGGAAAGTAGAGTAAGGACGTGGGCAATAGAAAAGAACGGGGTCTATGTGGTCACTGGCCCTATTTTAAAGAACATCTGTGGATCAATTAAGAATGGGACAATTTCAGTACCATGTTCTTATTACAAGATAATTTTCAAGGACAATGGAACCGAGAAGATTGCCATTGCATTAATCCTCAATAACCAAGGAAGTAGTTCAAGTTTAAAGTCCTTTGTTACAAGTATAGATAATATCGAGATTCTTACGGGAATAGACTTTTTTAGTGGACTATCAGATGATATTGAAAATAAACTAGAATCAAGTACCAATACTTCTGATTGGAGTTGGTAAATTTTTACAATATTAAAATTACTTATTATGAATGAGCCGTCATTAGGTACAACACCATTCTATTTGAGTGACGCATCCCAATTTTTTGAACTCTCAAAAGATAAAGATATTAGAAATGAATATCCAAATATGAGATTTGAAAATGAATTAGATGCAAAAATATATATTGAACACCAATTTCAAATTCAAGAAACTTCTAGAACATCATTTTTTAAAGCAATTAGGATTATTTTCGGCAATGATACTGGTAACTATACTGATAATAATAGTATTTTAATTGGTTTTATCTCATTACACACAACAAGTGCTTTCGAAACATTATTAGCCAGAGGGTTTAAAGAAACTCTTAGTTATGGGATTAAATCAAACTATAGAAATAAGGGACTAATGTCTATAGCATTGAAAATGACCTTAGATGCAATGAATGAAGATGGATATAACGTTGTTGCAGCAATAGTGAAAAACGGCAATACACCAAGTACTCGAGTATTAGAAAAATCTGGATTTGATTTAATTTCTGAAAATGCAATTAGTTCATTTTATGTAAAGAGGATAACTATGAACGAAGAAGAGTACAATCAAGTTTTCAAAAAATAACAAGGCTTCAAGTTCTTGGATTTCCCTCTAATTTGCTTAGCAAGTAATCTCTAGCTTCTTTTTTTTCGATTATATTAAAAACTTCAGGAATTCCCTTTTTTATATTATCCATATGCTTATTAAGTAACATTTCATAAGCATCATTTACCATGTCAACAGTTAAGTCTCTTTCAAATAGACTTAAATTAAGTTCGTAATGAGATTCAATAAACATGTTTTTGGTATAAATAGATTGTTCATCCTCAATACCATCATACTTATCTAACTGCTCGTTTGTATAACCGTTATTCACAAGTTGATGTTCTTTAGTGCTATTTATGTGTAAAGAACGCATTGTCGAGGTTGGGTAACCTTCTTCAATCTTATGGTCATCTTCAAGTAAATCTTTTGGTTTGCCAGGTTTGGATAATTCCTTAACTATAAACTTAATTACTAATACAATCCCTAAAAAAATTAAAGTGTTCTTCATGACATTAAAATGGCGGTAATTCTGTATTTAAAAATACCTGTTTTTCTGTATCTATGTGACTTGGGACTAAACACTTTAATAATTCACATTCATTAATATCTAAAACTATGTCATTTTCAATCTTGAATTGTAAATGTAAATAACTGCCATCATTATTACCAATGAAAAAATATTGATGTCGATCACAACTTTCGCAATGTGATTTAACTAAATCTAGTCTATTGTTTCCCCTGTATTGTAATTCATCAAATGCCATTCCAACCAAATAATAGAAAGTGGGATTTTCATGATTCATTATTTTATCATTATCTAAATAATGACCTAGCATTAACGAATTCATTTGCTCAATAAAGTGAATTATGACATCCAAGTGGGATTTTTCATTAAGAATATTGTATTCGTATTTTACTTTTGAGTATAGTTGGTGAAATTTAGAAATGTACTTGTATTTAATACCATCAAAGTTTGAATTTGCAATTCCTGGAAGTCCTTTTGGTTGAATATTGATTTGATTGAATAATGACTTGTGTTCATCTAGCCATAAAGGCATATCGGAGAAGATGTCATAATTTTCTATAAATGATTGACATATTTTATTTACTTCCTCAAAATCAGTTTTAGTCTTTAGCATTACAATCTTCTTTCTTAAGTTTAAAATAACCAAATTTTCGACATGTTTACTTTATAATATAATGTCGAAGCTGCTTTTATAATACAGAAATGTCTATAGTACTATATTATAATCATAATGTGAACCCCTTAAACCTTTTTTAAATTTTTTAATTTTTTCTTCAGGTATTAAGTTTTTAGTTCCGTTGACAAATAATAAAGATCCCAAATTTTGTAGAGAGCTAATATCTTCAACTAAATTATTTGTAAAATTTAATTTTTGTAATCTTCCACAATTAGATAAACTAGAAATATCTTTTATTTTATTATCCCACATATTAATTTCAGCTAGACGCTTATTCATGGAAAGAAAATCAATATTATTTATATTATTTTCATTAATACTCAGGTATTCTAATTTTGTAAATTTTGAAATCTCATCTAATGAATTAATATTATTTTTCGATATGTCAAGGTCTGTCAGGTTTGTTAAATTTTCTAAACCTGAAAGGCTATCAATTTTTGTATTTCTTAAATATAATCTTTTTAATTTTTTTAATTTTGAAAGAGGTGTTAAGTCACTTATTTTATTATCATTTAGGTTTAAAACTTCTAAATTTATTAAATTTTTTATTGGAGACAGATCCAAATTCAAAATGCTACGATGCGACATTACATTTAGATCTTTTAAATTACTAAGATTCGTCAAGGGTTCTAATGTATGTTTTCCATCAAACAATATTTGAGGCATCCTCAGAATTGCATCAATATTTTCGTCAAGGTCTTTACTATATGAAACGTATCCTTCTTCGTCATAGATATATAATAACTGTCTTCCATAATATTGAAAAGTACCCTTAACATCATCAGGGAATTTACTAAACCATTCTTTTCTTTTCTGAGGAGTATTAAAATATTCTGCAGGTTGGTAATCTGAATCGAAAAATATTGCATCTTGAAATTTAGGTACAAGATTTTTATATTCTTCAAGGTATTTATTTGAGCTGTCTGGTTCGTTTTCTAATATTATTATATTCTCGAAATTAGATTGTGCTTTATTTGTCCAATTATATGATCCTGTTATTACTGTTTTTTTGTCAATAATACAGAACTTATGATGCATTAAATTATTGTTTATGTTTTCTTGCCAATATAGTTTTCCTCCTGACTTAATTAACCTTTCATAATCAATATTACTTTTCATATTAATCTCATCTTTTAAAATCAAGACTTGTACATCTATTAATTTTTCAGATTGATCACAAAGTATATTAAAAAGTCTCTGATCTGTGAGCCATGCAACTGCAACTATTATTTGTTTCTCGGCTGCTTTAAGTTTTGTTGCAATTTTGTCTTGTATATCTTCAAAATGGGTATCAATCGACATATTCTTATTTTAAAATATATTGTAATTTTCTTCAATGCCCTTTGAGATACTCATTAATAAATCGACATATTCAATATTTGCATTATTTTGAAATGCAAATATATTATCTTTTTCTACAATATAAATTGGTGATTGAACTATAGTATTCAAGTTGCTACTTTTTGAATATTCGATTAAATAAACAGTGTTTGGAAATGTGTTAAATTTTTCAATACTTATTTCAAAAATTTCCCCAAAAAGGTCAATTTTAATGTTTTTCATTTATAAAAATTTTGAATTAAAGTAATTCTCAAATTGTCGAATAAATTCATCTGTAACTTTACTGTTATTTAAAATTTCTTCAAGATTTTTTGTTTGTATTGAATTATTTGAAAGACCTGTGATTAGGTTTCTATAATATACATTATTTGCAGCAGATATTTTATGTTCTTTTATATATGTCCAAATAATAATTTTAGCAATTGATAAATCAAAATCAGGAGCTTTTATTTTCTCTTTACTTAAGAAATCAATTATCAAATCTATTTCTTTTTTAATTTTCGGGAAGTCCGTCGGATTAAAATTAGTATAGTCTATTTCAATTAAAGGGATTTTATAACTTACTTTCTCTTCTATATCTATATATTCTTCATTTAAAAGCTGCTGTATATTGACATTCAGTTTTCTATGCTTTTCATTTTGAAAGACAATATAATTATCTGTACCAGATAATTTAAATACCAATATTTTATGTTCTTTATCAATTAATCCAAATTGAAATAGATATGAAATGTCGTTATATGAAACATTAATATGATGCTCATCTATATAAGACCAACTACAATTACTCTGAACTATCCCATTTACAGCTACATATAAAATGCCATTTTCTTTAAATATAAATTTTGTTTCAACTAATTGGTTTACATCTTCAAATAATATCCAATGATAATTTAGCAATTGAGTAAGAATATCTAATTTTCTATCAATCCTTTTAATTGCAGGAAAGAAATCTAATAAGTAGGATTTCATGAATTTTAATAATTTTACGTAGTTGATAGGTTAGAGAGTAAAAATATATATAATCTATCATTTAATCAGGTTCCGATAATTCCATTCCTTAACCTCCTTTCACCCTTGTTTTCCCTCAAAAAACTCAAAACCTGGCCCAAACTTGGCCGAGAATTACCTCAAACAAAAAGGGTCTACGCTTTTAACAGCATAAACCCTTGAATATCTTGCCTTTCGGCTGTGGGCCCACACAGACTTGAACTGTGGACCACCTGATTATGAGTCAGGTGCTCTAACCAACTGAGCTATAGGCCCGCATCTTTCGATGTAGGCGGCAAAAGTACTAATTTTTAACCTTTTTTAAAGGTATCTAC
>Ga0164292_10000435_pt1 | contig 32513 bp, 22 predicted proteins | sample GEODES117metaG_FD_111486 | JGI IMG/M metagenome (GOLD analysis project Ga0164292, IMG submission 111486) | Eutrophic lake water microbial communities from Lake Mendota, Wisconsin, USA - GEODES117 metaG | ecosystem: Environmental > Aquatic > Freshwater > Lake | place: USA: Lake Mendota...
GATACATTCCCATCAAGGGCCTGATAATCCACCACCACACCACGGAACCTGTTAGGAGGACATACCCCCAGAAAAGCCCGGTTCTGAACCACACCGGGAAAAAGGCAACGTATTCCGAAAAGGTAATCAATAGAAAAAGCCCCAGCAAGAGCGCAACTGACAGCAAAATACCCCGTATTAATTTTTGCAAATAATACTTGCGGATAAATGCGTCCAGTCTGCTCAGAATCTCCGTAGCCATTCCCTACAAATATAACAAATTTCAGGCCTATTTTATTACAATCAGGGCTTTTTTATTCGCTCAAAAAGCGAATGCATCACAATACCTGCAGCCACCCCGGCATTCAAACTCTCTGTTTTGCCCGCACCGGGTATGCTAATGCGCCTTCCCACTGCTGCAGCCGCACCCTCTCTTATGCCATGGGCTTCACTGCCCACCATCAGCACCAGCGGATAATCCGGCTGTATGGAACCCACATCATCTCCATCCATAAAACATCCCAATACCTGCTTATCCTTCAGCCATTCCTGCAAATTGCCATACACCCATTTCATACGGGTAAATGAGCCCATACTGGCAGCAATACACTTGGCATTATACACGTCTGTGCAATCGTCTGACAGCAATACCTGCCTGAAATCAAACCAGTCTGCCGTACGCAATATGGTGCCCAGATTACCGGGGTCTGCAATGCCATCAAGGGCAAGTATTACCGGCTGACCAAAATCAATTTGATCAACCGTCCACTCCTGCGCTTCCACAATGGCACAAAGCCCCGGCGGCGTATCCATCTGACTGATTTTACCGTAATCCTGCCGGCTGATAAATTCCGGCTCAAAGGGCAGCTGCAGTCCTTGAATGCCCTCCAAAGTGGCCAATATTCTGACTATACGCCAGCCACTGTGGAATACTTCAAGCACATTCTTTCGGCCTTCCACCATGAATTGGCCATATTTTTGCCTGTACTTCGGCATGCGCAGTGACGCATACTGTTTTATATCCGCATTCGATGGCATTTTCCGTTAGCAAATATGCTGCACATACCCGAAAAACCATTCCGGTTTTTTTCCTGATGGTCTGGATAATGGCCGGATGTGGTGTAAAAAAAGGCATTCCCAAGGGCGAATATCTGCTTAAAAAGAATATTGTTACCCTCTCCAGAGAAAAGAGAACAGCACGAGAAAACAAAATAAAATCCTCCGATCTGTCGGCCCAGATTCTGCACAGATCCAATAAGAGGGTGCTGTTCAATAAAATCCCAATCTACCTGTGGGTATACTCGCTCGGAACTTCCCATAAAAATGAAGAAGCCAATTCATCCCAAACCTGGAGAAAACGCATGCGCGAAGATTTTGGCGAACCCCCGATTTTACTGGACAGCGGCTTAACGGTTCTTTCTTCCGGAAATATCGCAAATTACCTTCATAACATGGGATATTTCGACGCCTGCGTAAACACTGAAATCAAAAAAACAAGGCGCAAGGCAGTGGTGAAATATAATGTTAGCATTGGCAATCCCTACCGCATTAATTCCTTCTTTAGGGAGCCGGCAGACACCGCACTAAAGCCGCTGCTGGACAGCATTACCCACAACTCAGATTTTTTCCGCCTTTGGTGGCCGGCCGATTTAAACAAACTCAATGAGGCACGCGAATTTGTTGCCCGTGAAATGCGAAACCACGGTTACTACACCGTAAACCAGGATTATTTCTACTTTGAACTGGATACCCTAAAAAATAAACAGGAGGCCGCAGTATACCTAAAAATGGATTTACCTAAAAATGGCAGACCCTTTCAACAGTATACTTTTGGCAGGCCCACTCTCAAAATAGAAAGCAGCGCTATTTTTCTTTCCAATAATTACCCAGATTCTGTATGGGTAAAGGATAAATTACTCATCATGGGGCACTACCCGTTCAAGGCAGAAACCATGGCCAAACTGATCATGATTGACAGCGGCATGCGCTACTCACAGCTAGCCGGAGAAAACACTTATAAATCCCTTAGCGAAAGCGGCCTTTTCTCCTACGTGGATGTACGCTATGAAATAGACACGGCCAACTTAATCATCACCCCGCGAATACTGGCTAAAGCATTTCAGCGAATGAACGTATCCTTCGAGCCACAAGGACTGTATTCACCCCAGGGAACATCGGGCACCAACTTTCAAACCCAAAGCCAGCGCAGCTTCGGACTCGCCGGTATTCTTTCATTCAATAACCGCAACGCCTTCCACCACGGCGAAAGTTTCAGATTGTCTTCAGTCACATCCTATGAAGCCATTATCCGAAGAAACCAGTCAGGTAACTTATTGTATGGTTTACAACAAGGTTTCAATGCCACACTGTCTCTGCCCCATTTTTCCTTGCTGAACGGAATTGACAAACTCACCAAAACACAACGCAGAAATACGGTTTTATCGGTTTCCTATCAATTTGAGAACAACCCCAATTTCAAACGGAGTACCCTGCCCGCCAGTATTACTTTTCAATTTATTCGTTCCCGTTTTAGCTGGTATTACACACCACTCGAACTCAGCTTTAACCGCAACCGGCTCGACCCTTCATTTCTGCCGCGCCTGCCCGCCCTGGATCAGGATTTTGTGAGACGCGTTTTTACCGACCAGTTTATATCAGCTGCCAAACTCGGCTTAATCTATGCCAATAACCGCACCAAACCGGGAGAAACCTATCTCTTTACCCGCGCAGGGGTGGAAACCAGTGGTAATCTTCACCGATGGGTCCGCAGTCTGAGTAAGGGTTTCGACGCAGACAGCAGTTATTCATTGCTTGGTGTAAAATACTTTCAATATGCCAAGATGGAAGGCGAAATCCGCCTAAGGCAAACATTGGATGAACTTAATACCATTGCCTTCAGGGCCAACCTGGGTGTGGTTTTACCCTATGGAAACAGCAACGATGTACCCTACGACAAACGCTACTTTATTGGCGGTAGTAACAGTCTTAGGGCCTGGAGGCCACGCCGGCTGGGACCCGGAACCACGCCCGATACCAGTCTGACCCTGATTGACCGTTCCGGTGAGTTTCTGTTTGAAACCAATTTTGAATATCGCTTCACCGTATTCCCGAAATTTCTGGAAGGTGCCCTGTTCTTCGATGCAGGCAATATATGGAACCTGAAGCGCGAAGGACAAACCCAAACAACAGGCACCTTAAACCCCGCAACCTGGGGACAGGAACTGGCCATGAATGCCGGTATTGGTTTTCGATTTGATTTCAAATTTTTTCTGTTCCGCCTGGACTGGGGCCTGCCCATCAGAGACCCGGCCAAACCTGAAGGGAAACGCTGGTTGCTGGATAAAGCCAACTTTCAGGGACTGGATAGCTATCTGCTCAAAGAAAGTGCCCTGGCCATCGGCATCGGATACCCTTTTTAAACATTACCGTACAATAATTTCGGTTTCGGAACAGTTTTTGTTTAAGTTAATTCCCCATGAAAACCACTGTCAAATTTTTCTTACTTGCATTGATTGCAGTATCGACGATTGGCCTGTTTCAGGCATGCCGCGACAAGGATGGCAGCATCAATATTTTCACCATTCAGGATGATTTGAACCTGGGATTGCAGGTGGCCGAGGAATTGGAGAACGACCCCAAAGTACAGGTGCTTGACTCAGCCGCATATCCTGCAGCATATAAATACCTGTATAACCTTCGGGACAGCATCCTCATTCACAATGAGCTAAACTATGAAAAAGAATTTGTGTGGCGTATTCGCATTATAAAGGATGATACCACCCTGAACGCTTTCTGCGCCCCGGGCGGATACATTTATTTTTATACAGCCCTCATCAAATACCTGGAAAGTGAAGATGAACTGGCCGGCGTAATGGGCCACGAAATGGCCCATGCAGATTTAAGACACAGCACCGATGCACTCACCCGTCAGTACGGGCTGGGGGTGCTGTTTGACATTGTCTTCGGTAAAGACAAGGGTCAGCTGGTAAGAATTGCATCTCAGATCAAATTATTGCAATACAGCCGTGAGAATGAGTCTACATCCGACATGTATTCGGTAACATGGCTATATCCCACCGCCTACAATGCCAAGGGCGCTGCCGGCTTTTTTCAGAAGCTCATAGATCAGGGACAAAGCGGAGGAGCACCCCAGTGGCTTAGCACACACCCCAATCCGGATAACCGTGTGAAAGCCATTACAGACAAATGGCTGGCCCTGGGAGGAAAAGTCGGTCAGACCTTCACATCCCGCTACAGTGCGTTCAAAGCTTCTCTGCCATGAGAAAATGGTTTTTGATATCGCTGCTACTCAGCTTCAGTGTTATTTCCTGGAGCAGAACCCCTACTGATACATTGCACATCAGCGACGAAGATTCGTTGGGCCTCATTATTCCTGACACTGTAGCCAGCCGAATTGTGGAAATAAACCGCCTGTTGAGTTTTGCAGAACAACACCTGGGTACACCCTACCGCTATGGGGGTAAAAAACCCGGTGGATTTGACTGCAGCGGATTTGTGATGTACTGTTTTAGCCGTACACAAAATATGCTGCTTAGCCCGTCTGCCACCACCTACTTTAAACATGGAATTAAAGTTCATCCCAATTCTGCCCGCCCCGGTGACATCATTTGCTTTACGGGCTCCAATAGCCGCAACCGCAGTATTGGCCATGTAGGCATCGTGACAGAGGTTACGCCCACCGACATCTATTTTATCCATGCTGCAGTGCATGGGGGGATTCGCTACGATGCACTAAGCACTAACTATTACAAAACCCGATTTCTCCAAATTCAGAGGGTAATCTTTTAATATTCCCCGCGTCATGGGAATGTCAAAAATCCATGACAATTCTTACCAAACCTCCTGATAAATATGTTTTTCAGGGTTTCTGCTGCAACGTATCACTAAAAAAAATATTGGAAAATTCATTTTTTACTTGCAATGTCTTAATATTGTAGCCAAACTACATTTAAACTCACTGTATGAATACAATTTACAAAACCATCAAGCGCAACGGTTTAAAAGCCCTTGCCCTGGGTTTACTGCTCACCGGTTCGGGGTGGGTAAAAGCCCAGTTGAGTGGAACGTACACCATCGGCTCCGGTGGTAGCTTCTCCACTTTCAGCTCATTCGCCAGCACCTTCAACTCTGTGGGTGTAAGCGGTCCGGTAACGCTGAACATGATTTCAAGCACTTCAGAATTCAGCCGGGTAATTCTTTACCAGCACTGGTCATGGCCCACCACCAGCACCAACAAAGTAACCATTAACGGTAATGGTTATACTGTAAGCTATTCGGGCTTCACTTCAGCACCTGAGGTATTTCTGCTGGACGGAGCTGACTATTTCAGCTTCAGCGGCATGACCATCCGTAACACCGGTACGTCCTCTAACATTATGGGGGTTCGCTTTACCAACAATGCTGATAACAACCGCATTTCCAGCTGTAACATAGAGTTTTCAAACTACAACTCTTTTGTAACCAGTGGCGGCGGTGCTTATGTTGCGTTTTCAAACTCAACCTCACTGTCTAACCTGAGCGGAGCCAGTTTCAGCGGTGGTAACGGTAGCTTCAACGTAATCAGCAACAACCTGATGAGAACTACAAACTTCAACAGCCCTGGCCCATTCGCCGGTATTTTTGAGGTTCAGAATACCAGCTCCTACACCAGCACAGGTTATGATAACACGTTCCGTAGCAATACCATCCAGAACTACTATGCGTATGGTATTAACAGCGGATATTCTAATGGAACACAGATTGTAGGTAACGACCTTAGCCGTGATAACAACTCAAGCGGTACACCTGCAAGCACGCTGTATTCCTTGTACATACTTTACGGTGGAGCAACCAATCGCGCTGTTAGGATAGACTCAAATAATGTACACGATCTTCCTTTCAGAAATGCTACTGTATTTTCCTCTAATGCTTCTAACTGGAATATTCAGATGGGTGTTGTTACGGGTACTACCACCAATCCATCTTCCATCAAAGGCAACAGAGTAACCAACGTTATGTCTGCCTCAGGTGGTAACCTGGGTATTTTTACTCAGCTAAATAACTTTTGCAACATTGATGATAACATCATCACCAACCTGCGCAATAACGGCACAAGCTCCAGCTTCACTGCAGGTTATGTAAAAGGTATTTATTGCAACGGTGGCAATGACTACAACATTCGCCGTAATAAAGTTCAAAACTGCCGTCCTAACGCCAACTTCAGCGGTATTTATTGCTCAGGGCAGACACCAACCTCCTATGAAACCAGCATTTCAGACAACTTAATCAAGGACAACATTTCTCAAAGCACCAACTACTCATTCTACTACATGTATGGTATCTACTGTAATAATGGTGGATGGGATGTAACCAGAAACACCCTGGATGAAATGAGACAAAGTGGTCCTTACGGATATGTTTATTGCTTCTACACTGTAGCAGGCAGCGGAAACCACAGATGGACTTCCAACATAGCTACACACTGCAGAGGAGGTTACTATACCTATGGTTTCTACAGCAGCGCCAGTAGTTCCGGCACAGTACTGTTCAAGCAAAATACACTCAACTTTAACATAGCCAGTACAGGTTTTGGATGGAACTATTACAACTATTTCACCTACGGTTTCGGATCTGCTACCACCACTTATGATGGAAACATCTTTGTTGATCTTACCTCTTACTATTGGGGCTTCTATTACGGAACTACCAACAGCAACATGAAGTATTCTAATAACTACGTCTATGCACCATATTCCGGATGGGGTTATTATGGATACTATCCTTCTTCTGGATATGTATACGATTACAATAGCTGGAAAACTTCAGGTGTGGGAGGCCAGGTAGGTGATGTATATGGTGATCCTCTATTTAAAGATGTAAGCAACCGCGACCTCAGACCTCAGGAGTGGAAAACACAGAACAATGTGCCCACCACTGCAAATGCACCTCAGGAAAACAATGGCAAGAAGCGTAACCCCGTAATGTCGGACCGCGGTGCCGTTGAGAACTTTATGGATGTAGAAGCTGTAAGAAGTAACCTCTCAGTACCATCCAGCGTTTGTGCCGGTTGGGAACAAACAGTATACATTACCGTAAAAAATCTTTACACTGAAGACACAGCCATGGATTTTAATGTATCTGCCGGATACACAGGAGGTAAAAAGATTTCTGAAAAAGTAACTGCCAAACTGATTGCCAATGATACCAGCAAAGTAACATTTGCAGTGCCTATCCGCCTTAATGCACTCGGCGACGTAAGGGTAGCAGTATTTGTAGATATCCCGGACGACAATAACCTTAATGATAGTATTGTATTCACTACCAATGTGAAACCTGCACCCGGTGGAGGTAAATACAGCAAGGGGACCACTACTTCTAAAGCATTCTATGCATTTAGCAAGCCCAATGATGTTACACAGGTAAACCGCGCAGTGCATTACAACGTAAATGCTCCCAATGCCTACAGCAATACTACCTATTGGAATGGAACCGGTTCTAGCACCGGCAAAGATTGGACTGCATCGGTATATGCTCAAACCAAAGGTGGTACGCTTCTCACAGGTGCCGGCAGCATTCTCAACCATGCCAGCAGCACCAACGACCTGGAAGTGAAATTTGAAACTTCTAATACTGCATACGAGGACAGCATCGTTACGCTGGTAACTAAGATCACTGACCTGAACAATGGTTGTGATACATTCATCAAGCGTGATATCCTGATTTATCCTACCATTGTTCCCGACTTCAAATACCCAAGCAGAATATGTGACGGTGATAACGTTCCATTCGATCAGGCAAGCACAGTGCGCAGCGGTTCTATGGAATTCTTCTGGAACTTTGGAACCGGTGTTGCTGCTGATACATCAAACGCACCATCACCAGTATTCCAGTTCCCCAAGCCCGGAACATACCGCGTGAAAATGTTTGCTAGCACACTGCCGTATGGCTTTGTTTCAATTGACAGTGTGGACATCGTAGTTAACCCTAACCCCACCGTTAAGTTCTCAAAACAGAACGCTTGTGAAGGTCAGGATCTCACTTTCACCAACCTCACTACTCCTTCAACAGGTGTAAATTCTAACTGGAACTGGGGCAATGGTCAGAGCAAGAACGACAACAACACAACCGTTAAATACCGCTATCCTGCTACCGGCTCATACGTAGTAACCCTGACTGCAGATTTGAATGGCTGTATCAGCTCTACCACCCAGCGTGTGTATCAGTTCCCTGCGCCTAAAGCTTCTTACGCTCAGGTTGCCGGAACTTGCGACAATGATGAATATTTGTTTGAAAACAAATCTACCATCGCTTCCGGTACCTTCGGATCATACTGGAACTTCGGTGATAACACCTACTCTACTGAAGAAGACACTAAGAAAGTATTTGGAACACCCGGTTCTAAGAGCGTGAAGCTTATCACTACCAGCGTATTTGGTTGCAAAGACAGCACTGTTCAGAACATCAACGTACTGGAAAGCCCCAAGGTATCTTTCGTGAATACCCCTGCTTGCTCTCGTACTGCTACCGAATTCACCAATACTACACCTACAGTGGGTGGTGCAGGCGGAACAGTAAAATCGTACAGCTGGAACTTCGGTGATGGTGGTTCTTCTTCACTGGAAAGCCCCAAACACAGCTGGAGCGCTCTGGGTCCTAAAACCATTACTTACAACATCGATTTGATGAATGGTTGTAAAGGATCAGTTACCAAAACCCTGTCAGTAGGCATCCAGCCCAAGGCATCATTCACAGCCGAAAACGTTTGTCTGGGCAAACCTATGACGTTTGACAACACCAGCACATGGCCTCAGGGTGACATTAGCTGGTTGTGGAACTTTGGTGACGGAACTACCTCTACCTCATCTAAGCCGGTTCACACCTACAACAAATCTTTCTCACCTAACGTAACTCTGTATGCTAGCATTGCAGGTGGTTGCACCGATTCTATGGTAATCCCAGTGAATATCTTTGAAGGTCCCCGCACTTGCGACTTCACTGTGAACACCGACTACGCTTATGGCTTCCGCGGTGTGAAACTGAATCCTTTGAACACTGCTACTGGTGTGGCCGGTGGTCAGGATAAAGTTAATTACAAGTGGATCTTCCAGGGTGGTGGTACCAACAACACTTCTGGTGTAAATGCTGAAACCCAGTATGACTTCCAGGCAGATGGTAGCTACGATGTTACCATGAGTGCAAGGTCTACCACCGCTCCTTTCTGCGAGTGCAGCATCACCAAGAAAGTGGTTATGAACCGTGCATCGGTAAAAGATTTCGAAACTACCGGTGTGGCTGTGTTCCCTAACCCTAACAACGGTAACTTCAACCTATCTGTGAAGAGCAACTTCGGCAAAAACCTGAACATTGTTATCACCAACATGTCAGGTGCTGTAGTTAAACAAATCAGCACTGAGAACAATGGTTTGATTAGCATCAACAGCGGTAACCTTTCAGACGGTGTTTACATGGTACGTGTAAGCTCCGGTGAAAACACTGCCGTACGCAGAATCACCATCAGCAAGTAATTCTTGCAAAAACATAACAAAAAAGGCACCCAATTCGGGTGCCTTTTTTTATTGGGGTATATTGTTCACGGCACCGCTAAATGTTCTTATTACAGGCCATTCAATCGGCAACCCCCATGTTGGCTTGTTCCGCTTTTAAATTTGTCATTAGACTAATTCAATTCTTCCGGGTAATACAGAATTTACTCAGCTCAACAACATGAAGGTATAGCCAAAAAAAAGCCCTGCCTTGCGGCAGGGCTTTTGTACATATTAAACGTTTGTCTTACTCTGCTTTCTTATCTACTTCCTTACTTTTCAATTTCACCATGGTGATGTTGAGTTCTTCACTATCCTTTTTATGGTCTACTTTCAATTCACTTCCCTCCTTCAGGTTGCCCTTTAGTACCTCCTCGGCCAGTGGCTCTTCAAGGTATTTCTGTAAAGCACGCTGCAATGGCCTGGCCCCATAATCAGGATCAAAACCTTTATTTGCCAAAAACTCTTTGGCCGCTTTGGTCAGGTTAATCGCATATCCCAGATCGGCAATTCTCTTTAGCATTTTAGACATCCGTAAGTCCAGAATATGGATAATCTCATCCTTACCGAGACTGTTAAACACGATGATGTCGTCTATGCGATTCAAAAATTCGGGCGAGAAGAATTTCTTTAACTGCGTTTCAATGACCTGCTTGCTCTCCTTTTCGCGGGATGCCTCCTTGGTGCCGGTAGAAAAACCAACGCCGGTTCCAAAATCCTTCAGGGTGCGGGACCCAATATTGGAAGTCATGATGATGACCGTATTGCGAAAATCAATTTTACGGCCCAAACTATCGGTCATCTGTCCTTCATCCAACACCTGCAACAATAGATTGAATACATCAGGATGGGCTTTCTCTACCTCATCAAACAGGATTACGCTGTATGGCTTTCTTCTTACCTTTTCCGTAAGCAATCCACCCTCTTCATAGCCAACATAGCCGGGAGGTGCACCTACCAGTCGGCTCACGGCAAATTTCTCCATGTATTCACTCATATCAATGCGAATCATGGCATCATCCGAATCAAATAAAAATTCAGACAGGGCTTTGGCCAATTCTGTTTTTCCTACGCCTGTTGGACCCAGAAAAATAAATGAACCAATGGGCCTGTTGGGCTCTTTAAATCCGGCACGCGTGCGCTGAATGGTCTTGGTGAGCTTTTCTACTGCCTTATCCTGACCCACAACCCTGCCTTTGAGTGTATCTGCCATTTTCAACAAACGTCGGCTCTCATCTTCCGCCATCCGTTTTACGGGTATTCCCGTCATCATACTCACTACATCGGCTATATCATCTTCCGTAACGGTAAATTTCTCATCCTTAGACTGTGCTTCCCATTGCGCTTTTGCGGTTTCCAGTGATTCAAGCAAGCGCTTTTCATCATCCCTAAGTCTGGCTGCTTCTTCAAAGTCCTGGCTTTTTACCACCCTGTTTTTTTCAAGCTTTATTTCTTCGATACGTGCTTCGAGATTTACAATTTCTGAAGGAACATGAATATTGCTGATATGTACACGGGCTCCGGCTTCATCCAGAATATCGATGGCCTTGTCGGGCAAATGTCTGTCGCTCATGTAGCGCACACTTAAATCCACGCATGCCTTAACTGCTTCCGGGGTATATACTACGCTGTGGTGTTCTTCGTATTTCTCGCGGATGTTATTCAGAATTTCAACGCTTTCTTCCGGGGTAGCGGGCTCAATCATCACCATCTGGAAACGGCGTTCCAGCGCTCCGTCTTTTTCTATATACTGACGGTATTCATCCAGGGTAGTAGCACCAATGCACTGTATTTCACCCCTAGCCAATGCGGGCTTGAACATGTTACTGGCATCCAGCGAGCCACTGGCTCCGCCGGCACCCACAATGGTATGAATCTCATCGATGAACAAAATTACATCGTCTGCTTTTTCCAACTCCATCATCAGGGCTTTCATACGCTCCTCAAACTGACCACGGTATTTGGTGCCCGCCACCATGCTGGCAATATCCAGACTAACTACGCGCTTGTTGAACAGCACCCTGCTAACCTTGCGCTGAATAATGCGCAGCGCAAGTCCCTCGGCGATGGCCGTTTTACCCACGCCGGGTTCGCCTATCAGTACAGGATTATTTTTCTTACGACGGCTGAGAATCTGACTTACACGCTCTATCTCCTTTTCCCGGCCCACAATGGGATCCAGCTTACCTTCTTCAGCAGATTTGGTTAGGTCCCTGCCAAAATTATCCAAAACCGGGGTTTTGCTCTTGCCTTTGCCTTTGCGTGCCTCAGTCGCTTTTTGCTCTTCGCGATAAAAATCTTCCGGATTATCCTGATCATCCCCCGGCGCCTCTGCTTTGGGCGACTGGGTATCAATTCCCTCCTCCAGGGCCGATTTGAAAATATCATAGGTAATCCCATAGTTAGCCAAAACCTTGGAAGCTGTATTGTCTTCATCCCGCAGTATGCTAAGCAGTAAATGCTCTGTGCCAATTAGATCCGTTTTGAATATTTTGGCCTCCAGATAGGTAATCTTCAGCGCTTTTTCTGCCTGTTTGGTCAGCGGAATATTACCCAGATTGGTGGTGCGGTTGGCGGTTGACTTAATGGTATCTTCGATCGACTTTTTAAGCCGGATGGTGTCAATGTCCAGCAAACGAAGTGTCTGCAGCGCTTTCCCCTCGCCTTCTCTGATGATGCCCAGCAACAAATGCTCACATCCTATATAATCATGCCCCAGCCGAATAGCTTCCTCTCTGCTGTACTGTATTACTTCTTTGACCCTTGGCGAAAATTTGGCTTCCATGTGCTTTTATCCCTTCTTACAAATTTACTATCTATCGATGTTTTATTTTAATGATTAACACACAAACGAATTAATTGTGTGGTTAAGTATACACTGGTCAAAATGCAAGCCAAATTCCGGGAATCAATCCCTTTATGACAATCTGCCACTGAATTTGAGTTATGCACCATTCTTCCACGAGGGATGTTTAAAAATATAACTGCTCCCAACCGATTTCACCATGGTTAAAAAACATAATTTTGTTGGTTCTATGGACTCTAACAGCAACACCAACCGCAAACGCAAGAACGCTTCTGTTATTCCCGCCGATTATCAGGGCAGGGTTCCGCCGCATGCACGCGATCTTGAGGAAGCAGTGCTGGGAGCCATGATGCTGGAAAGTGAAAAGATCAATGAGGTTATTGACATTTTGTCAGAAGCCCACTTTTATGCGCCTGAAAATAAAGTCGTATTTCGTGCCATCAGTGCACTCAATAAAGAGGGTAAAACTGCGGTAGATCTGCTGACAGTTAATAATCATTTGCGCTCCACCAATGAACTGGAGTTAATAGGTGGCAGTTATTACCTGGCCATGCTAACCAATAAATTGACCAGTGCAGCCAACATTGCCTTTCACGCCCGTATCCTGACCCAAAAAATGATTCAGCGTGAATTAATCAGGGTTAGCGGTGAAATTGCGCATGATGCCTTTGATGATTCTGAAGACAGCTTCATATTGCTTGATGAAAGTGAACGTAAGCTCTATGAAATCAAAAACAATGGCTTAAAACGAAATTTTCAGGATATAGACAAACTGGTAAATAGGGCTTTGAAAGACCTGGAAGAGCGCAGTAAAACAGAAACTGACGGCATTACAGGGGTAGCTTCCGGTTTTTCAGACCTGGACAGAATTACTGCCGGCTGGCAACCCAGCGATCTGGTGATTCTGGCGGCCCGCCCTGCCATGGGTAAAACGGCATTTGCATTATCCTTGGTTAGAAATGCCGCGGTGGATTTTAAGAAATCCGTCATGGTGTTCTCGCTGGAAATGGCCGATGTGCAGCTGGTAAACCGCCTTATCAGTGCTGAAGCGGAAGTGGCCGCCGATAAAATCAGAAAAAGTGACCTTACAGAAGATGAGTGGCTGCGTTTGCAAAGCAAAACCGTGAATCTGAGTCAGAGTAGAATCTTCATCGATGATACCCCTCAGCTGAATATTTTCGACCTGAATGCCAAATGCAGAAGGGTGCATTCACAGCACGGGCTGGATATGGTGGTGGTTGACTATTTGCAATTACTGCGACATGAAACCAAAGGCCAGGGAAACCGGGAACAGGAAATTGCCTTCATTTCGAGGTCACTGAAAGGTTTGGCCAAAGAACTGAGTGTGCCGGTTATTGCCCTCGCTCAGCTGAGCCGTGAAGTAGAAAAACGAAACAACAAAAGGCCTCAGTTATCTGATTTAAGGGAATCGGGCTCTATAGAGCAGGACGCTGATATGGTCATGTTCCTTTACAGGGATGAATACTACCAAAAGACCGGTGCAGGTGGCGATAGCAATCAGAAAGGACCTGACTCCTACAACAATTATGGGGTGGACGGGCTAACCGAAATCATCATTGGTAAAAACCGTCATGGGGCGGTGGGCTCTGCTTTCACCAAGTTTCTGAACAGCTACAGTAAATTTATTGACCTCTCGCCCGAAGAACGCGTGCTCATTCAAAGTCAAAACAGCAGCTATGACGGCGGTTATTCTCATGAACCCGCTACCCAGACACTGCCCAGCAAAATGAACAATTCCTCCGATATGCTGCTGGATGAGGACAACAAAGACAGTTGGAACCACCTTGGAGGTATGGGAGCCAACATCATTGAAGACGACGATTTCTAAACCATAAAAAAACCCTGACGAGGTCAGGGTTTTCACATCAAAATACATACACTGTATTATTCTTCAGCATCGGAAGACGCAGGAATCTTCACAGCGATGATTTTATCTTTCCCATCCGAAGTTTTCCCCTCGATGGTTATGGCTCCGCGCAACGATTTGAGGGTTGAGACTGCCCCCTGAACGCTGTAAACCGGCTCATTATTGATATGGGTGATGAAAAACCCCTGAGGGATACCGGCATCTTTGAAAATGCCTTTTCCCAGAGACTTCACTTTCACTGCATTCTTCAAGCCCAGTGACTGCCGTTCTTCTCGGGTTGCATTTTCAAATTCCACCCCCATTACCGTAGCATTATTCTCTCTTGTGGCTGTTTCAAACGATGTTTTACCACTCTCACTGAGCAATGTAGCATACAAATCAAGATTCTCAGATTTACGACGAACCGTAACTTTAACCTTGTCACCCGGGCGACTCTTCCCTATTTCTTCCTGTAAACGGCTGCTACTGTTCACATCCACATCATTAATCTTCAGTATTACGTCACCTTTCTTGATGCCGGCTTTTTGAGCTGCACCATCATCAACTATTTCAGCCACATACACCCCTTTCAAATCCGGAAATCCTTTGTTGTCTGCAAATTCCTGGTTAATATCCTGTATAGATACACCCAACAAACCACGCTGCACTTTCCCGTATTTCATGATGTCATTCACCACCTTTTTCACCAGATCTACCGGAATGGCAAAAGCATAACCGGCATAAGAGCCCGTTTCTGATGCGATTGCCGTGTTGATTCCAATTAATTCACCGGCAGTATTAACCAGTGCACCACCCGAATTACCGGGATTGATGGCTGCATCTGTTTGAATAAAGTTCTCAATTGCATATTTGTTGCCTTTACTTCGGATGAGATCGATATTTCGACCCATAGCGCTGATAATCCCCAGCGTTACGGTACTTTCCAGATTAAAAGGATTACCGACAGCCACAACCCATTGCCCCACCTTTACTCCTTCACTGCTGCCCAGTTTCATGAAGGGTAAACCGGTTTCACCAATTCTAAGCAGCGCCAGATCTGTATTGTTGTCGGTTCCGATGATTTCTGCCAAATAGGTGCGCTTATCATTCAGTACCACTTCCACTTTGGTAGCACCTTCAACCACATGGTTATTGGTTACGATGTATCCGTCATCACTCAGAATTACCCCACTGCCGGATCCTGCCCGTGGCATAGGACTTTCGAACCTGAACCCGGGATTACCAAAAAAATCAAAAGGATCTGAGGGTCTGGAATCCCTTCGTTCCGAAGATGCAGAACCGATGCTGGTTTTAATATGCACCACAGCCGGAGTAGAAACTTCCGCCACCCCTGCAAAATCAAACGCGGGGGTTGCACTAAGGCCGGCATATCTAGCCAGCTGGGCACTGTTTTGTTGTTTTTGTTCGATGGACCTATTTCCCGAAACTTTTGTAATTAACGCAAAAGCACTAAGTGATACCAATCCTCCCAGAGAACCGGCCAGAAGCAGGCCCATCCACTTAGATTTGTTGAATGACTTTTCCATACTATTTTTTGATTATCAAATTTTGTTCCGAAAATGAAACTTCAAAACGGACTTATTTCTTGTATTTTTGATGCAGATATTTACCATTTCCGACGAAAGGGTATTAACTATCTGTGAAATGTCAGAAACTACGACCGGTAAAGACCAACAATGGCTTGAGCGCCTGCAGTCTGGCGACCAGGAAGTACTGGTTTTGTTGTATAAAAATAATCACACCATGATTCGCAGCTATGTCTTAAAAAACCAAGGGAGAAATGAAGATGCGGAAGACCTGCTGCAGGACGCCCTCATCGTGTTGTGGCAAAAAGTACAGCAAGAAAATTTCGTACTGAGCAGTAAGTTAAGCACTTACATTATGGCAGTCTGCAAAAACCTATGGCTCAAAAGACTGGGTAAACAACAGCGCTTGGAGGGTGAAGACAAAATACTGCCGCATTTGCATGTAACGGCTGACAATTTTTCAGAAATTTCGGATTTCAAACACTTGCAAAAAGCCATGGATGAAATTGGGGAGACTTGTAAAAAACTGCTCATGATGTTTTACTTTGATGGAAACGACATGGAACAAATTGCAAGAAAGATGCAGTTTGCCAACGCAGACACGGCCAAAGCCAAGAAATATCAGTGTTTTAAGAAATTAGAAACCCTAATCAAGAGCCGTTTTAACAAATCAGATTTCATTGGATGAGCGAAATGGATCCCCATATTGAATTGATTGACCGCTATATCCGAGGTGAACTTTCGGGATTGGAGCTGCAGGCCTTCCTGACAAAATTGCAGAGCGAACCTGCATTCAAAGCACAGGTGGAGCAACAGGAAAAAATCGCAGCTTTGGTGTACGCCTTTGGTCATGCCCAAATGAAGCAATACCTGAGGCAGAAAACCCGACACAGAGGTGTTTTCAGTCTTAGTAATAAAACCAAGTATTACGCAGCAGCATCAGTGTTGCTGATTGCTTTCTCTACAGCCATTATCCTATGGAAAATCAATCCCGAAGCCGGCAATAAAATGCCATTGACCGCTAAAGGAGATACCCTTTCCGCAGAAAAAAAAGAAGTGATTACAATGGCAAAAGAACAAGCCCGTGGTAATGACAATGGAGATACCTCAAAAAATACTGAGGTAATCGCCCAGAATGCTGAAAACAACCTCCCCCCTGCCATTGAAGAATTGAATGATGATGAATTTACGGCATCGGCAGAATCACCTGAACCCATTGTCATTGCTTCCAATATTCAGGCCGTTGCGATTTCACTGAATAGCCCTGTCATGTCGCAGAAATCGATGAAGGAAGAAACTGCAGAAATGAAACCTGCCAGAAAATTTAAAACGGAGGCAGAGGTAGCCAAACCCACAACTTCAAGAATTGATGATAACAAGTATGTAACTGAAAATGGGGGAACCGGCTATAAAATGCCTGAAACCAGCAGAACCAAAAAGCAGGTCTTACGCTTTTCTTTCACGTTTTTGGAAAGCATTGAAAAAACGCCTGCCGTTGAAATTGACAAATACAATGATATCTACTTTGTGCGTTGCTTCAACATTGTTTATGGTAATCCATTGGTATACGAGTGGCAAAACCGTTATTTTCTTCACAGTGGTATTAAAACCTATGAATTGAAAAATCTGCCATTACAAAACGGACAGAAAACACCGGTTTCCGCAGCACAAGAGGTTACCGACCCAGCCATTTTAAGTCTGATTGGACGATGAGTATAGCATTTGTAAAATACCAGGGAACAGGAAACGATTTTGTGATAATTGATGCCCGACAAAACATACCATCCGGTATGGATGTGAGCATGATTTGCGACAGGCACTACGGAATAGGCGCTGATGGATTGATGCTATTAACGGAAGAAAATGGCTACGACTTCGGGATGATTTACTACAACAGCGATGGCAATATCAGCAGCATGTGCGGCAATGGCGGACGCTGTATTGCCCATTTTGCAGATTCCTTGGGCTTAGGAAATTCCGGCAAGTTGCACTTTCTGGCCATTGACGGGCCGCATCAGGCCCATATTTCAGGAGAAAATGTACGTCTGCAGATGATCGATGTTAAACAATGGGAAATCAGAGACTCCGACACCGTAGTCCTTAATACCGGCTCACCGCATTTCGTACGTTTTACAGAAACAGATCCTGAAAAGCTGGATTTACTTAGCATTGCCCACTCCATTCGCTACAACGATGAATTCTCCTCTGTTGGCATTAATGTCAATTTTGTAAAATCAGCTTCAGGAAACCTCGACATGAGAACCTACGAAAGGGGCGTAGAAGACGAGACTCTCAGCTGCGGAACCGGCGTTACAGCAGCAGCCCTGGCCAGCCATATTTTATATAAAAATTCATCTCCGATAACGGTTAAAACACCGGGAGGTATATTGTCCGTTAGCTTTGATTCAGGGGAAAGCGGATATTCAAACATTTGGCTGCAAGGCCCGGCCAAAATGGTTTTTAGAGGGGAGATATAAAAAAAACTGCCGATCAAATGACCGGCAGTTTACTATTTAGATGGAATAATCCCGGATTACTTTACAACGTTAAATTTAATGCTGTTGCTTCCTTCCTTACCACTAACGCGAACGAAGTAGTTTCCAACAGGCAAAGACGTGGTATTCAGCTGAACATTATTATTACCTGCATTAACAGATACGCTCTTTTGCTGATATCGCTTACCATCCATGCCATAAATCTCCAGGGTAAGTTTTTCATTGCCTGCACTGCGGAATGATACATTCAACAGACCAGAAGCAGGCACAGGCCATACCTTCAGGGCAGTATAGGTATCCGAAATACGCTTGGTACCGGTGGTAAGACTCATACTTTGGTAATATCCACGACCATGTGTACCAATGTATAATTTCATGCCTTCCCAAGGTTTCCACTCATATCCGCGTATTTCAAAAACAGGTGTACGGGCCATACCGTTGTTGGCTTCTGCCCAGTTAGTTCCACCATTTTCAGTCATGAACACGCCTAAATCTGTACCCAGAATGATGCGGTTGGGATTATCAATGTCAATTACGGCATCATAAACAGGCATTTTGGGCAAATCACCGGTAATGTTGGTCCAAACTGGAGTTTCGTCCAGCGCGTTATCTGATTCCATTACATATACCGCATCGCCATAACCACCCAATGTTACCACAACGTGATTGGGATTGGCCTGATCTACATTTACAGAGGTAATTACACGTGAACCGGCACCTGAAGGTGTTATGGTTTTGATGCTCAACCCTTTAGGAATATCATTGATACCTGGGTTGGCAGCCACAGTAAATTTGGCAGTGTCAAGACCGCTCAGTCTTAGGAGCTTTCCGGATTTAGCGATAAACAGGTGAGCGCCATCGGGTGTATTGTCCATTTCCAGGATACGGTCATTGCCTAAGCCGGAAGCAACCCTAAACCAGTTTACATCTTCTATAAAGTTCGTTGGGTTGATGGCTACCCAAACTTCAGCATTTCTGGCCAGGAAGAGCCGTGAGGTTGAATCATTGGGCTCCCAAAGGGTGAAATGGGTGGTAAAATCCACGTCAGGAGGATTTGCAGCCGCGTCATCCGGTTTTATGCGGCTATCCCAGAAAGAGGAGCTTGACTGCCCGCTGTTGCCGGTTCTTGCGATTCTGCCATAGTAGGTACATACGAAGATGGTTTTGGGGTGAAACCTTGAAAATTCCACATCGAAGCCGTCACCACCATAGATTTCAATGGCTGTTTTGGACGGAGCACCATTGATGCTGTTGCCTGAGAAGTTAATTAGCTGGGTACCGTTATCCTGAGAACCGCCCACGATGTGACCCAGTGAATTGGCGGCAACGTTATAACACTGATAAGTGGTAAAGTTGCGATTCATGCGTGTCCAGATGCTGCGATCCTTGCTACCGAAAAGGCCACCATCAGAACCTACCAGCATAAGCGGTGGATTTTGACGGGTATCAAACTGAATGATGTGTTTGTCTGCGTGGATATAGCCATTGTTCCAGGGAGCATCAAAGGTTGAAGCGATTTCGGTGAAGCCATTGATATTGTCCCACATGGCCATGGTTACACCCGCCAGATATACGCGGTTTTTGTTCAGAGGGTCTACTGCCGCCACGTTATCGTAATAACCCTGACCGGTTCCCATATTGTCGGTTACAGAACTGTAGGACACAATCTGGCTCCAGGTGGTTCCTCCGTCGGTAGTGCGCCACACACCATTTAAGCGGGTCTGGGCATTTTGCAGATACACATAGTTGGGGTCTTCGGGTGAAATGGCGATGGCCACACGTGCAGAAGGTCCTCCGTAGGTAACCTGGGTGAAATTGGCACCGTTTGCATCGCTCTTGAATACAGAACCGTTGGAAAAGCTAGCCCAAACAACACCGTTTTTATCTATTTTCACTTCAAGGCAAGAACCACCGCGCTGCTGGGTGATGGTGGTACCATTATTGGTGAGAAGGAATAATCCGTTTTGAGAGCCCACATAAAGTTTGTTGCCAAAAGCTGCCATGGTATTGCAGGCATTGAAACGGCCGTCGGCAGTATTTGCCATGCGGGTAAAGGCAGTGCCCGAAGTAGTGGTGCTTTTATATAAACCGTTTCCTATAAATGCGGGCGAACCGTTTCTGGTACCCGACAGATTGGTAAATCCACCTTCACCGGTGCCATAATATATGGTACCGTCATCGGTTTGGGCAATGCAGGTAACATTTAAGTTTTCCTGCTTATCGTTTATTGGAACCCAGCTGGATCCTGAAGTTGAGCTTCTAAACAATCCGCCGCTAACACCACCCATAAACCAGAGGTTGGTGGAATCCTTGTGAAGCAATAATGCACGGCAGCGGCCACCGATATTGTCCGGGCCCATATTGGTCCAAACCAGGGAAGCTCTGCGAAGCATGCTTATTCGGTCGGCCTGAGCCACAGCTGCTTCTATCCATTCCGGTTCTATGGTTCCGGTGCGTGGATTGGCGCGCAGCGCTTTTAAATACTCAAGTGCAGGGCCAATTTCTTCAGTGTTCGATTTCTCATCAGTCAACCATTTGGCAAATGATGGGCTGCTGAAAGAACCATTTTCGGACAACCAGGCCGTGGCTGAAACCAGCGACAAAGCAGAAGAAAATAAAAGGGCGTGTTTAAACTTCATAAAAAGGTAATATTCTTTTATAGTCCGCTAATTTACATCCACTTTGCGAAATCGCAACCAAAAAGGCCATCAATTTTTTCAATGATGTCAAAAAAATGACAGGCTAAAGAACACCTAACCACCTAATTGACAGGGCCGAAACAATTACATAACGTGTTTTTCAGCGTGGTAAGAACTGCGAACCATGGGCCCGCTTTCCACGTGCAGAAACCCTTTAGCAAGGCCGGCGGTTTCCCAGGCCTTGAATTGGTCAGGATGGATATACTCTGCCACGGGTAAGTGCATTTTGGTTGGCTGAAGATACTGGCCAAGTGTCAAAACGTGGCATTGATGCTCATGTAAATCATCCATTAACGCCAGCACCTCTTCGGGGGTCTCACCACACCCCATCATGGCACCGCTCTTGGTGCGAAGTCCGTATTCCGCGGTTCTTTTAATTTGCTCCAGACTGCGGGCATACTTGGCTTGCGGTCTAACAATTCTATAAAGGCGCTCGACGGTTTCCATGTTGTGGCTAACCACATCCGGACGCTCATCCAGCACCATATAGAGAAGATCCCACTGGGCTTTAAAGTCCGGGATTAATGTTTCGATGGTGGTTTGAGGATTTTGCCTTTTCACTTCCCTGATGGTGGCAGCCCAAACGCTTGCCCCTTTATCTTTCAGTTCATCGCGATTTACAGAGGTAATGACGCAGTGCTTAACGCCCATCAGTCTCACAGCTTCAGCAACACGAAAGGGCTCATCTATATCATATTCTGTTGGGCGACCCGTGGCTACTGCACAAAAAGAGCAGCTGCGGGTACAAATATTACCCAGAATCATGAACGTAGCGGTGCCGGCACCCCAGCATTCCCCCATGTTGGGGCAGCGGCCATCCTCACAAATGGTGTGCAGCTTGTGTTCTTTCACGATGCGCTTAACACGGGTGTAATTTTCGCCGGTAGGCAAATCAATTTTCAACCAGGATGGCTTGGAAGGCCTGCGATCTTTTTGGGAGGATATAACCGGTAATTCTAGCAAGATTTAAGGAGAGGGGAATTTTTAACCACCCAATCCAAATGCAAAATTAATGTAAAAAGCAGAGAATATACTTTTATTCAACGCACTGTTGTGTAAAATGGGCAGTTTTCTCGGAAACGCTTCCACGCGTGCACCGAGGGTCAGGGTATTCACATCATTGCGGTAGTTTGCCCATTGAAAATCAATCCCTCCCTGCCAGGTAAGTCCGGGGGTAAATTTACCTTGCGAAAACCCTTCGGAGAAACCGGCTCTACCGGCAATTTCAGTGGATTGATGAATATCCGGATTATACCGAACATCGGTAAAATACTCATTGCCCATGGGGTCTACCTGCAAAATCGTGACATATACAGGCCACGTGTAAGCAAGCGATATTCCGGGACCTGAGGTAACATTAACGCCTACGGCACGTCTGTCTGCACGCTCACTCATCACCACGGAATAAATCAAACCCGGGCGAAAGGTCCATGCAAAATGAGTCTTATCTACCTTGTAAGTGCTGGCGTTTTGAAAAACCGTATTTACAACCGCGACTTCCCTGGGATGCTGAATATTACCCGCATCCACATAAAAACCGGAGGGTTTGAGCGATAAATGGCTGTAATCATAAAAAAAATGATCTTTTCTAAAGGACGCAGATATACCGAAGCGTGAAATCCCTGCACCCAGAGAACTCCTGGTGTCTGACTGAGCCCATGAGCATGCACACGAGCAAAGCAAAAGGAATAAGATCACCAATCGCATAGTACAAAGATAAGAGGAACCCGGCATTGGGATTACCCACATTGGTCACTAAAATGAAAAAAAGCATCAAAAACCGGATTTTAGCCCCCACTTTCACCCACCTTTAAAAAAATCCTTGTATTTAAAAGGTTTTAAGGTATTTTTGCTGAATAATTAATCATCTCATTGTGAAAATAACCCACAATAAAACCCGATTAAACGCCGTTATGTGGATAATTGGTGATTAAAAAGGGGAAAATGTGGGAAAAAGTGGGATTTTTGGTTTTTATTTAGCAGACGGAATTCCAAACCTATGTCCGGATTGATTGGCGAGTACCTATGTAAGTTGGATGATAAAGGCAGATTGTCTTTACCATCGCGGCTTCGTGCGCAGTTTCCCGAAAGCGCGGGAAACACGCTTGTGGTCAACCGGGGATTTGAAAAGTGTCTCGTTCTGTATACCCGAGAAGACTGGTTGTTAGAAACCGGTAAGCTGACTGTGGTAGATGACTTTCTGAGCCCTGAAATACGCCGTTTTAAGCGCATTTTCACCAATGGTGCCAACCTGGTTCAGATTGACAATGCCCAGCGGGTTCTGATTCCCAAAAAGCTATGCGAATACGCCGAACTTACCGACGAAGTAGTTCTGAGCGCCTACGGCAGCAAAGTGGAAATCTGGAGCCGTTCTAATTATGAAACCGAGCTTTCGGTGGATTCTGACGAACTCAGTAAGCTGGCGCAAAACTTCCATCAACAAGCGGGTAGCAGAAAGGAGCCATGAAATTTGGAATGACACCGACTGCCCTATGCAAGAATATCACGTACCCGTACTGCTAAACCCCAGTGTAGATGCACTGGTATATGATCCTGACGGGATCTATGCAGACGCCACCTTCGGAGGTGGTGGGCATTCGCGTGCTATTCTAAAAAAACTATCAGCCAAAGGCAAGCTTGTGGCTTTTGACAGGGATGATGAGTCGCTGGCAAACGCACCGGATGATAGGCGTTTCACCCTGGTACATCACAACTTTCGCTTTTTGAAGCAGTTTATGCGTTACGGTAAAATGCTGCCCCTGAACGGAATCCTGGCAGACCTGGGTATATCATCTCACCAGATCAACGTAGGTGAGCGGGGATTTGCTCACCGGCTTGATGGCCCGCTGGATATGCGAATGGACAAAAAATCACCGGTTACAGCAGCAGACATTATCAATAGCTACCCCGAAGAAAAGCTCAAACACATCTTCAAACTTTGGGGAGAAATACCCAATGCTGGACGACTGGCCGGTACGATTTGCCAGGGAAGAACCGGGAAAACCATCAACACCACAGAACAATTAAAGCAGATGATTTCGTCGTGCACTCCCAAGCATAGCCCGGCCAAATATTTAAGCCAGGTATATCAGGCACTGCGAATTGAGGTTAACGGAGAAATGCAGGCCCTCGAGTCATTGTTAAAAGCCGCAGCTGACTGTATCGGTACCGGCGGACGATTAGTCATCATCAGCTACCACAGTCTGGAAGATCGCATGGTTAAGAATTTCCTCCAAACCGGGAACCTCGACGGCATCCGAAAAACTGATATGTATGGCAATGTGGATCGGCCATTTAACCCGGAACCGAACAAAGCTATTGTTCCTGATGAACAGGAAATACAGATAAACAACAGGGCACGCAGCGCCAAAATGAGAATAGGAGTTAAACAATGACAACAGAAAAAGAACCCATAGAGCCACAAGATACTACTGCTGCGCAGGAAGAGACAAACCAACAACAGGAATCTGTCGGAATCTGGTCATGGGTAAAGTTTGGCATGGTGGCATTTTTACTGATGCTGTTCTACATCTACAATCAGCACCATGCAAACAAAGCCCTGCGAAACAAGGAAAACCTGTCCAAAGAACTGAAAGAACTTAATAGCGAAAAAATAAGTCTGGAAAGCCAGATTACCAATGCCAGCAAGCAGAGCGAACTGGCTAAAAAACTGGAACAGAGCGGTTTGAAAGAACTCAATGTTCCGCCCGTAAAAATCGAATCCCATGTCAACACCGGCAAATAATAAAGTTAACACGCGGCGTGCCATTCTACTGAGGGCCTATCTCGTTTTCGGGATTGTGCTTGTCTTTGGCATTTCGGTGTTGTTTACCACAGCCAGACTGCAGCTGGGCAGTGACAAAGAATTCAGTGAGGCACTCAAACAAAAAAACTCCCGGGTATTGGATGTAAAAGCCATTCGTGGAAATATTTATGCTGCAGACGGCAGCTTGCTGGCCACTTCTGTTCCTCGCTATGATATGGTATTCGATGCATTTGCTGATGGACTTGGCAGGGACACATTCCGCAAATACATTGACAGTCTTTCCTTATTAATGGCTTCTGAATTCAAGGAAAAAGATGAAGCCGGATGGAAAAATCACTTGACAACGCTTAGGAACCGAAAATCCCGATATGCCCTATTAATAAAGGATCAGGGCTTTGATATCGTAAAAAAGATGAAAACATGGCCCCTGATTCGCAAAGGCAAATTTAAAGGGGGATTCTGGTTTGAAGAACGGGGGAAACGTCTTTATTTCATGGGTGACCTTGCCCGCAGAACTATTGGTTACAGTAAACAGGGCGTATATGTGGGCCTTGAGGGAGCGTTTGACAGTCTATTGCGCGGCAAGGACGGACAGCGCATGGAACAGCGTATGCCGGGCAACACATGGAGACCCATGCAGGCGGGCAATCTGAAAGATCCTGTGAATGGCTATGACATTGTAACCACACTAGACGTGAACCTTCAGGATGTAGCTCAAAATGCTTTGCAAAGGGTGCTGGCGAACAATGAAGCAGACCATGGATGTGCCGTAGTGATGGAAGTTAAAACCGGAGCCATTAAGGCCATGGCCAACCTCAAAAGAAACGAAAACGGCGAATATGTGGAAGTGATGAACTATGCAGTGGATGAATTTGAAGAGCCGGGGTCTACATTCAAGCTAATCTCTGCCATGGCGCTGCTGGAAGATGGATACGCCAAACCCACCGACAGCGTGGATGTGCAGGGAGGAGAAGCCAAAATGTATGGTGAAACCATGAAAGATGCCACCAAACCCAACAAAAGAATTCTGACACTGCAGGAAAGCTTCGAAAAATCAAGTAATGTGGGTATTAGCAAACTGGTGCTTAAGCATTATGCCAAGCAGCCGGAAAAATTTGTGAACCATGCGCTGCGTCTGGGTTTAAACTTCAAACCGGAATTTGATGTTCGCACTGCTAACAACCCACTTATTAAAACCAAAAAATCAAAAAATTGGTACAATACCACTTTGCCCTGGATGAGTATAGGATATGAAACCCAGATCTCACCCCTGCAAATGTTGATGTTGTATAACGCTGTGGCCAACAATGGTAAAATGATGCGGCCTTACATGGTGAGCGAAATCAAACACGAGGGTAAATCCATTCGGACCATCACGCCTGTGGTACTGAATGAACAAATATGCAGTGCAACCACCCTGGCCGCCCTGAAAAGTATGATGGAAGGTGTAGTAAACCACGGAACGGCCACCAATTTAAAAAACGACAATTATCAGGTTGCCGGTAAAACAGGCACTGCCAAAATCGCCAAGGGCAAAGCGTATGCCGATGGCAGCTACAAAGCATCGTTCGCAGGATATTTTCCTGCATCCAACCCCCAGTATAGCATTATTGTGGTAATCAACGAACCTAAAAAAGGCATCATTTATGGATCGCTGGTTGCCGGTCCTGTTTTCAAGGACATAGCAGATAAGATTTACAGCAGTTCATTGAAAATTCAGCCAGTAGCCGGGAAAACCGGAGAACCGCAAATTCCCGAAATCCTGAAAGGTAATACAGCTAAAACAAGATTGGTATTAAATGCCCTGAATATCAGCTCACAGCTGGACAGTGGCAAAAACGGTGACTGGGTATCGGGTGAGAAAAAGGGATTTGCCGTATTACTTAGGCCCGCCAAGACAAAACAGGGGTTACTACCTGATTTTAAGGGACTGGGACTGCGTGATGCCATCGTATGGCTAGAACAAAATAAAATTATGGTAAGCAGTGAAGGATATGGCCGTATCATTTCACAAAGCATTCCTGCAGGAACCGCCATTTCTAAAGTCACACAAATACACCTAATTCTGGAACCGTTTTGACATTTCCCATTAGCGATATCATCACCCGACTGAAACCCAAGGAAATCATTGGCCATAAGGACATTTCCATTGAAGGAGTATGCATTGACAGCAGAAAAGTGCAGCCGGGCTTCCTGTATGCCGCTATGCCCGGAACCCTTGCAGACGGACACGACTTCATAGCCAAAGCCATAGAAAACGGAGCTACAGCCATACTGGCAAAAAGAATTGAAAATCCTAAGCCGGGCATACTTTACATACTGGTAGAAGATGTGGCTGAATCCATGGGAATTGCCTGTCATCTGTTTTATGGTGAACCCACCCAGAAACTAAAACTGGTAGGCACTACAGGCACCAATGGAAAAACAACCGTCAGCACCCTTTTGTTCGAGCTTTTCAGCACCCTGGGGCATCGCTGCGGACTTATCTCCACCGTAGAAAACAGAATCGGAAATGAAGTAATACCCAGCACACATACTACACCGGACGCCGCCGGACTGAACTGCCTACTGGCCCGAATGGTAGAAGCCGGCTGCGAGTATTGCTTTATGGAATGCAGCTCACACGCCATCCATCAGCACAGAATTGCGGGACTTGAATTTACGGGCGGTATTTTCACCAATCTCACCCATGATCACCTGGATTATCACCAAACATTTGACAACTATTTAAAAGCCAAAAAACAGTTTTTTGATTCTCTTCCTTCAACGGCCTGGTCACTGACCAATAAAGATGACCGTAATGGTATGGTGATGTTACAAAACACCCGATCAGCCCGTTATACCTACGCCATGAAAAGCGGAGCTGATTTCACCGTAAAAATACTGGAAAGCGATTTTCAGGGAATGCAGTTGCGGATAGATGGTAAAGATGCATGGGTTAATATGGTAGGAACCTTCAATGCATACAACCTGGCTGCTGTATACGGTGCTGCATTTCTTCTCACCCATGGTGAAGAAGATATCATATTGCCGCTTACCCGGGCCGGCAGGGTAAATGGAAGATTTGAAGCCATCCACGGCCCTGAAAGGGTCACTGCAATTGTGGATTATGCCCACACACCGGATGCTTTGGAAAATGTAATTAAAACCATCAATGAAATCAGGGGAAATCATGCACAGCTGATAACCGTGGTGGGATGCGGCGGGAACCGCGATGCCGCAAAAAGACCGGAAATGGGCAGAATTGCCGCACGCCTCAGCAGCAAAGTCATTTTTACCAGTGACAATCCCCGGGATGAAGAACCTGAAAACATCATTCAGGAAATGGAGGCCGGCGTGGAAGGACAGTTCTACAAGAAAACCCTAAAAATAACAGACCGCAAAGAAGCCATCAGGACTGCAGTTATGTTAGCAGCCCCCGGAGATGTAATTCTCATTGCAGGTAAAGGTCATGAAACCTATCAGGAAATCAAGGGTGTAAAATACCCCTTTGACGACAAAGCCATCATACAGGCCCTTTTTAACCCCAACAATCCATAATGCTTTATTACTTATTCAAATACCTCGACAGCCAAAACGTAACCGGAGCCGGTGTATTTCAGTACATATCCTTTAGGGCCAGCATGGCGGGAATACTCAGCCTACTGATTGCCCTGCTGATAGGCAAACGAATCATTCGATGGCTTCAAAAACAGCAAATCGGAGAAGAAATACGCAACCTGGGCCTGGAAGGACAGCTTCAAAAGAAGGGAACACCTACCATGGGCGGCATCATTATTTTACTGGCCATTATCGTTCCTACCCTGCTTCTGGCAAGACTGGAAAATATATATGTGATATTGATGCTGGTAAGCACCGCCTGGATGGGCACAATAGGTGCCATTGATGACTACATCAAGGTTTTCAAAAAGAATAAAGAAGGCATGAAAGCCACTACCAAGTTGATTGGTCAGCTATTGCTGGGCGTAGTCATTGCCATTGCCATCGATTTCGCCCATAAATCAGCCCATATCCCGCTGGAAACCAACCTACCCATCACCGGCCACAAACTCAACTACTCCGATCTTATTCCGGGTGAAAACAATGCCTGGTTTATTTTCCTGCCTGTTATTGTATTTATATGTATGGCCGTGACAAATGCGGTCAACCTTACCGACGGCATAGATGGACTGGCTGCAGGCACTACAGCCATTGTGGGCATGGGTCTGGGCGTGCTGGCTTACGCCGCCGGTAACGCAAAAATGGCGGAATATCTCAACATTATATACGTTCCCCAAAGCGGAGAAGTGGTGGTGTTCCTGGCTGCAGTCATTGGTGCATGCCTGGGCTTCCTCTGGTATAATGGTTACCCTGCTCAGGTTTTTATGGGTGATACCGGAAGTCTGGCGCTGGGCGGAGCTATCGCAGCGGTGGCCATCATCATCAAAATGGAACTGCTCATTCCGATACTCTGCGGTGTGTTCTTCGCAGAGAGCCTCAGCGTGGTATTACAAGTAAGCTGGTTCAAATACACCAAGAAAAAATACGGTGAGGGTCGCAGAATTTTCCTGATGAGCCCGCTGCACCACCACTTTCAAAAACTCAATATTCCGGAAAGCAAAATCACCCTAAGATTCTGGCTTGTTACCATCATCCTGGTTCTCATATCCATTGCACTGTTAAAACTACGTTGAGCAAGAAACTGGTCATATTGGGAGCAGGCGAATCGGGCACAGGAACCGCTGTTTTGGCCAAGGCCAAAGGGTGGGATGTGTTTGTTTCCGATATGGGCAAAATTGCAGGGAAATACAAGGAAGAACTGGAAGCAAACCATGTAAGATGGGAAGAAGGCCAACATACTGAAAGCGATATTTTAAGCGCTGACGAAATCGTAAAAAGCCCCGGAATTCCATATACGGTGACCATGGTGCAGGCAGCAATCAACAAAGGCATCCCTGTTATTTCCGAAATCGAATTTGCAGGAAGATATACCGATGCCAAAATGGTTTGCATCAGCGGCACAAACGGCAAAACCACCACCACCCTACTCACCTATCATATCCTAAAAAATGCCGGTTTGAATGTGGGATTGGGAGGCAACATAGGCAAGAGCTTTGCCAGGCAGGTGGCTGAAGAAAACCACGATATTTATGTACTTGAGGTGAGCAGTTTTCAGCTGGATGGCAACGATAAATTCCGCGCACACATTTCCGTGCTGACCAACATTACCCCTGACCACCTGGACCGCTATAATTATCAGCTTGAATTGTATGCTTCCAGTAAGTTCAGACTCAGCCGCAATCAGCATGCAACCGATTACTTCATTTATTGTGCCGACGATGCTATTACCCAGCAATATTTTAACATGAAAACCGGAGAGGCGACTGCCTTGCCAATTTCTATAACCGAAGCATACAATCCCGGTGCATACGTAAAAAACAATACTTTATTCATTCATAATAACAAACAAACAATGACCATCAATATGGAAGAAATCTCACTGCGTGGTATCCACAACACGTACAACAGCATGGCAGCAGCCGTGGTAGCCAGTCTCCTGGACGTTCGCAAAGAAACCATCCGCGAAAGTCTCTGTAATTTTCAGAATGCAGAACACCGCCTTGAATTTGTAAGTCAGGTAAATGGGGTGGAATACATCAATGATTCCAAAGCCACCAACGTAAACAGCGCATGGTATGCGCTGGAAAGCATGGACAAACCCGTGGTATGGATTGCAGGCGGAGTAGACAAAGGCAACAACTACAAAGAGCTAAAAGCGCTGGTAAAAGACAAGGTAAAATACATTATTTGCATGGGACTGGATAATATCAAAATCCACCAGGCGTTTCAGGATGATGTTGACATGATTATCAATACCGGCAGTGCCAAAGAAGCGGTTCATGTTGCAAGCAGACTTGCCAAGAAAGGTGAATGTGTTTTACTCTCTCCGGCCTGTGCAAGCTTCGACCTGTTCGACAACTACGAAGACCGCGGAAGGCAGTTCAAAGAAGCTGTAAGAAACCTGTAAATCATGAACGCAGAAGGCAGCAAATTCAGTAAGATTTTTCGTGGTGACCCCTGGATATGGGCCATCATCATCATTCTTTCGCTGGTGGGGATACTGGCGGTTTACAGCGCTACCGGCGGTCTGGCTTTCAGCAAGCAGGGTGGCAATACCGAATTTTATTTCCTTCGCCATACCGGATTTCTGCTCATCGGCTTTGGGTTTCTTTACCTATGCCACCTTGTCAACTATCAGTATTTTTCGCGTGTCTCTCAGCTTTTCATCTGGATCTCCATCATATTGCTGGTGGTGACCCTTGCCGTGGGCAGCGAAATCAATAATGCCACCCGGGTGCTACCCATCCCCGGACTCGGAATCACTTTCCAGACCAGCGACATGGCAAAGCTGTTCCTCATTATGTACATTGCCCGCTATCTCAGCAAAAAACAGGAGGAAATAGACAGCTTTAAGGTATTTCGCAACATTCTGGCAGTGATAATCATCGTGGTTACGCTCATTGCTCCGGAAAACCTGAGTACCGCATTGCTGGTGTTTGTAACCTGCTGCCTGTTACTATACATCGGACGAATCAACTTTAAGTACCTGGCCCTGCTGGGTGGAGCCGGCGCTGCAGCCATGGGCCTAATGGTGATTTTTCTTCTGAATATTAACGTAGATAACATGGGGGAAAGCCGCATACCTACCTGGAAGAAGCGAATTGAAACATTCATGGGAAAAGACAACGGAGAAAGCAACTACCAGCAAATGCAATCCAAAATTGCCGTAGCCACAGGAGGTTTGCTGGGTAAAGGTCCCGGCAACAGTACACAGCGAAACTATCTGCCTCACCCCTATTCCGACTTCATCTACGCCATTATTGTTGAAGAATATGGTTTTGTGGGCGGCGCCGGAATGGTATTGTTGTTTCTGATACTCATATTCCGCTGTATCAAAATAGTGGTAGACAGCCCCAAGGCATTCGGTGCTTTGCTGGCGCTGGGGCTATGCCTCAGCATGAGTTTTCAGGCCTTTGTGAACATGGGGGTTGCCGTGGGAATATTGCCGGTAACCGGACTCACCATCCCCCTAGTCAGTATGGGAGGAACCAGTCTTGTATTCAACAGTATTGCGTTTGGAGTTATTTTAAGTGTGAGCCGTACCATTCAGGAGGAAAAAGCGGAGAAACTAAATGCAGCGTAAATTTCTGATATCGGGAGGGGGCACCGGGGGACACATATTCCCTGCCATTGCCATAGCGCAGCAGCTGGAAAAAGAATATCCGGGCTGTGAGATTTTGTTTGTAGGAGCCGCCAATCGAATGGAAATGGAAAAAGTTCCACAGGAAGGATACAATATTATCGGGCTGGATGTGTTGGGGCTGAAAAGGTCCTATAGTCCCGGCAATCTGATCGTCCTCTGGAAATTCATCAACGCATATTTCAAGTCAAAAAAGATCATCAAAGAATTTAACCCCGATTGCGTGATCGGCACAGGCGGATATGCCAGTCTGGCTGTTCTATACGCCGCATCGGGAATGGGTAAAAAATCCTTAATATGGGAAGGTAACGGCTATGCAGGATTGACCAATAAACTGCTGGCAAAACGCGTCAATATCATTTGCACAGGGTTCCCCGATATGGAAAAGGTATTTCCCAAAGAAAAAGTGCGGTTTACCGGAAATCCGGTTCGGGAAAACTTAACTAAGTTACAAAATAAAATTGAATCCTGCAAATTTTTCGGACTGGATGCTGAAAAACCGATATTGTTTGTTACCGGCGGAAGTCTGGGTGCCAAAAGCATCAACCAAGCCATACAGGAAGGCATTGAGA
>Ga0164292_10000437_pt1 | contig 32435 bp, 25 predicted proteins | sample GEODES117metaG_FD_111486 | JGI IMG/M metagenome (GOLD analysis project Ga0164292, IMG submission 111486) | Eutrophic lake water microbial communities from Lake Mendota, Wisconsin, USA - GEODES117 metaG | ecosystem: Environmental > Aquatic > Freshwater > Lake | place: USA: Lake Mendota...
AACATGTGCCACGAATCCTCCGGCACCGCGCTGATCGAGTCGATCGGAGTGGGCAAGGGTTCGGTCACCGTGACCGATATCGAGCAGGCCGATCTGATCGTCATCGCCGGGCAGAATCCGGGCACCAACCATCCCCGCATGTTGTCGGTACTCCAGAAGGCGAAGGCCAACGGTGCGCGGATCGTCGCAGTCAACCCACTGCCCGAAGCCGGGCTCATCCGGTTCAAGGATCCCCAGAACGTGCGCGGAGTGGTCGGCGGCGGGACCCCGATCGCCGACGAGTTCGTACAGATCCGTCTCGGTGGGGATATGGCCCTGTTCCGCGGCCTGGCCAGACTGCTGCTGGAATCCGACGACCGGGCCCCCGGCACAGTGGTGGACCGGCCTTTCATCGACACGCACTGCCACGGATTCGACGACTACGCCGCCCTGGCCCGCGCCGTCGACCTCGACACCGTGCTCGATGCCACCGGCATCACCGCCGACCAACTGCACCGGGTCGCCGGCCTGATGGCGGCCTCCCGGCGCACCATTGTCTGCTGGGCGATGGGCCTGACCCAGCACACCCACGCCGTGGCAACCATCGCCGAGATCACCAACGTCCTTCTACTGCGCGGCATGATCGGCAAGCCGGGTGCGGGCCTGTGCCCGGTCCGTGGCCACTCCAACGTGCAGGGCGACCGCACCATGGGCATCTGGGAGAAGGCACCGGAATCCTTTTTGGCAGCGCTGGATTCGCGTTTCGGCATCAGCGTGCCCCGCCGGCACGGCCATGACACCGTCAACGCGATCCGGGCCATGCGGGACGGCCGCGCGTCGGTCTTCATCGGCATGGGCGGCAACTTCGCCTCCGCCACCCCGGACACCGCGGTCACCACCGACGCCCTGCGGAACTGCGCGTTGACCGTCCAGGTCTCCACCAAACTCAACCGCAGCCACCTGGTGGGCGGCCGCACCGCACTGATTCTGCCCACCCTCGGCCGCACCGACCGCGATCTGGTCGACGGCCGAAAACAGGTGGTGTCGGTCGAGGATTCGATGTCGATGGTGCACCTGTCGCGTGGCAGTCTGCCGCCACCGGGTGAGCAGGTGCGCAGCGAGGTGGCCATCATCTGCCAGTTGGCGCGCCGACTGCTCGGGCCATCGCACCCGGTGCCCTGGGAGCGATTCGCGCAGAACTACGACACCATCCGCGACGAGATCGCGGCGGTGGTGCCCGGCTTCGCCGACTTCAACCGCCGGGTGCGCCAACCGGACGGATTCCAACTGCCGCACCCGCCCCGCGATGCCCGCGAATTCCCGACCGCCACAGGCAAAGCCAATTTCGCCAGCTACCCACTGCACTGGGTGCCCGTTCCCCCGGGCCGGTTGGTGCTGCAGACACTCCGCAGCCACGACCAGTACAACACCACCATTTACGGCCTCGACGACCGCTACCGCGGTGTCAAGGGCGGCCGCCGGGTGGTCTTCGTCAACCCGTCGGACATCGCCGCCCTCGGCCTGACCGACGGTGACCGGGTCGATCTGGTGTCGGAGTTCGCCGGTAAGGACGGGATGCAGGAACGCCGGGCGACGGACTTCCTGGTCGTCGCCTACCCCACCCCGCCGGGCAACGCGGCCGCCTACTACCCGGAGACCAACCCACTGGTGCCACTGGATCACGTTGCTGCGAAGTCGAATACGCCGGTCTCGAAGGCCGTCGTGGTGAGATTGGAGAAAGCCATCCGGCTGGAGAAAGCCGGGCCATGGGCCGGGTGACCTCACGGCGGCGGGTCACTCACCGAACCGGGGACGCGATCACCCAGCGTCCCGAGACGGTGGTGGTTGAGGAGCCACTGGAGATCCGCGTCAACGGATCGGCGATCACCGTGACGATGCGCACCCCCGGGGCGGATTTCGAACTGGCACAGGGGTTTCTGCTCACCGAGGGGTTGATCACAGCCCGTGAGGACGTCACCACTGTGCGGTACTGCGCCGGCGCTCAGCCGAATCCCACGTCGCTTCGCTCCAGCCCGCCGGGCGACGACGGGTTGAACACCTACAACGTCCTCGACGTCACCCTGGCCCCCGACGTCACCCTGCCGGATCTGGATCTCAGCCGCAATTTCTACACCACCTCGTCGTGCGGGGTGTGCGGCAAGGCATCGCTGGATGCGGTCGAACTGTCCAGCCGGCATTCCCCCGGCGACGACCCGTCGACCGTCCCGGCCGCCGACCTGGCCAAGATGCCGGACCAATTACGCTCGGCGCAAAAGGTTTTCGCCAGCACCGGCGGTCTGCACGGCGCGGCGCTGTTCGGGGTGGACGGCGGCATGCTGGCTGTGCGCGAGGACGTCGGCCGGCATAACGCCGTCGACAAGGTGATCGGCTGGGCGCTGGAGTCCGGGCGCATCCCACTGGCCGGGTCGGTGCTCCTGGTCAGCGGCCGGGTCTCTTTCGAGATCACCCAGAAGGCGGTGATGGCCGGGATCCCGATCCTGGCGGCGGTGTCGGCCCCGACCTCGCTGGCGGTGGATCTGGCCACCCAGTCGGGTCTGACCCTGGTGGCGTTTTTGCGCGGCGACTCGATGAACGTCTACAGCAGGCCCGACCGGGTCACTTAAGCGGTCTTAAGCGGTCTTGTCGCGCCGTTCGGAGCGGGGCACCTTGCGCGGCACGATCGTCGGGAGCACGTTGTCCTGCACGGTCTCCTTGGTGACGACCACCTTGGCGACGTCATCGCGGCTGGGGATGTCATACATCACCGGCAGGAGCACTTCCTCCATGATGGCGCGCAGGCCACGGGCCCCGGTGCCGCGGTGGATGGCCTGATCGGCGATGGCATCGAGGGCGTCTTCGTCGAACTCCAGTTCCACCCCGTCCATCTCGAAGAGTCGGCTGTACTGCTTGACCAGAGCGTTCTTCGGCGTGGACAGGATCTGGACCAGGGATTCCTTGTCCAGGTTGGTCACCGAGGCCACCACCGGGAGACGTCCGATGAACTCGGGGATCAGGCCGAACTTGATCAAATCCTCGGGCATGACCTCGGAGAAGTGATCCTGGGTGTCGAGCTCAGCCTTGGACTTCACCTCGGCACCGAAACCCAAGCCCCGCTTGCCGATCCGGTCGGCGACGATCTTCTCCAGACCTGCGAAAGCACCGGCGACGATGAACAACACGTTGGTGGTGTCGATCTGGATGAACTCCTGGTGCGGGTGCTTGCGGCCGCCCTGCGGGGGCACCGAGGCCTGGGTGCCCTCCAGGATCTTCAGCAGCGCCTGCTGAACACCCTCACCGGAGACGTCACGGGTGATCGACGGGTTCTCGCTCTTGCGGGCGATCTTGTCGACCTCGTCGATGTAGATGATGCCGGTCTCGGCCCGCTTGACGTCGTAGTCGGCGGCCTGGATCAGCTTGAGCAGAATGTTCTCGACGTCCTCACCGACATAACCGGCCTCGGTCAGCGCGGTGGCGTCGGCGATGGCGAACGGCACGTTGAGCATCTTGGCCAGCGTCTGGGCGAGGTAGGTCTTGCCGCATCCGGTCGGACCCAGCATCAGGATGTTGGACTTGGCCAGTTCCACCGGCTCGGCACGGGGGTCCCGCTTTTCGCCGGCCTGAATGCGCTTGTAGTGGTTGTAGACCGCGACGGCCAACGTGCGCTTGGCGGTGTCCTGCCCGATGACGTAGTTCTCCAGGAAATCCCGGATCTCCGCCGGCTTCGGCAACTCGTCGAGCTTGACGTCGTCGTTGTCAGCGAGTTCCTCTTCGATGATCTCGTTGCACAGGTCGATGCACTCGTCGCAGATGTATACGCCGGGACCCGCGATCAGCTTCTTGACTTGCTTCTGGCTCTTCCCGCAGAAGGAGCATTTAAGCAGGTCACCGCCATCTCCGATGCGCGCCATGGTGGGGCCCTACTTCCTTCGCACGGTTCGTTCGCTAGGTCTGGTGTCGGTCTGCCTCGACGCTACCCGCAAGGTCGGCCGGGAAGCGACCGATATGCAGGGTTTTCCGGGCGTGTCGCACGGGTCAGGCTTTCTGTGCCGACAGCTTCCGGTAGCTCAGCACGGTGTCGATGATCCCGTACTCCTTGGCCTGCTCGGCGGTGAGGATCTTGTCGCGGTCAGTGTCCTTACGGATGACGGCGGCATCCTTGCCGGTGTGCCGGGCCAGGGTCTCCTCCATCAGGGTCCGCATCCGCTCGATCTCGGCGGCCTGGATCTCCAGGTCGGAGAACTGGCCCTGGATGACCCCGCCGAGTGACGGCTGATGGATGAGAATGCGAGCGTTGGGCAGCGCCAACCGCTTGCCGGGAGTTCCCGCGGCCAGGAGCACCGCCGCAGCCGATGCGGCCTGGCCCAGACACACCGTCTGGATGTCGGCGCGCACGTACTGCATGGTGTCGTAGATCGCCATCAGCGAGGTGAACGAGCCGCCCGGGGAGTTGATGTACATGGTGATGTCGCGGTCCGGGTCGAGGGACTCCAGCACCAGCAACTGGGCCATGATGTCGTTGGCCGAGGCGTCGTCGACCTGCACGCCGAGGAAGATGATCCGCTCTTCGAAAAGCTTGTTGTACGGGTTGGACTCCTTGACACCCCAGCTGGAGTGCTCGATGAACGACGGCAGGATGTAGCGCGCCTGCGGGGAAAGATCAGACATTGGATGCTCCAGAGATGTGCGCGCGGGTGATGACGTGATCGACGAAGCCGTACTCAAGGGCTTCCTGGGCGGTGAACCACCGGTCGCGGTCGGAATCGGCCTCGATGCGCTCGATGGGCTGGCCGGTGAACTCGGCGTTGAGCCGGAACATTTCGCGCTTGATGAGAGCGAACTGCTCGGCCTGGATGGCGATGTCTGCAGCGCCGCCGGTGATGCCGCCCAGCGGTTGGTGCATCAGGATGCGGGCGTGCGGCAGCGCGTAGCGCTTGCCCTTGGCGCCGGCGGCCAGCAGGAACTCACCCATCGAGGCGGCCATGCCCATCGCATAGGTGGCCACGTCGCAGGGCGCCAGCACCATGGTGTCGTAGATCGCCATGCCGGCGCTGATGGATCCGCCCGGCGAGTTGATGTACAGCGAGATGTCCTTGGTCGGGTCCTCGGCGGCCAGGAGCAGGATCTGGGCGCACAGCCGGTTGGCAATGTCATCGTCGACCTGGGAGCCGAGGAAGATGATGCGCTCGGCCAGCAACCGCTCGTAGACCGAGTCCTGAAGGTTCAGCCCAACACCGGAACGCATGTGAGTCACGCCTGCCTGCTTTCGTTCAAAGGGGATCGCTCTTGTCGACCCTAACCAACCGGACGCCGCTAACGATGCCGACGGGTGCCCTCTTTCGCTGTCGGCGTTACTTGGACCCGGAATCAGTCTCGGATTCGGCCTCCGGGGTGCCGAAGAACTCGGTGGTGTCGATCACCTCGCCGGCGGTGTCGGAGACGGTGGCTTTCTCCACGACGGCGGCCACGGCCAGGCCGCGGCGCACATCGGCGTAGACCACCGGCAGCTGGTTCTGCTGCTGCAGCAGATTGACCAGCTGCTGGGGCTCGATGCCGTACTGCCGCGACATCAGCACCAGCCGCTCGGAGAGGTCGCTCTCGCCAACCTGGATGTCCAACTCGTCGGCGATGGCGTCCATCAGCAGCTGGGTTTTGACGGCCTTCTCAGCGGCTTCCCGAGTTTCGGCGTCGAACTGCTCCCGCGAACTGCCCTGGGCCACCAGCGCCTCGGCGAACTTGTCCTCGTCGTGGCCCATGCCGTGGATGGCGTTGTGCAGCGCCGAGTCCACCTGGGCCGCAACGATCGCCTCCGGCAGCGGCACGTCAACGATCTCCAGCAAGGTCTCCAGCGCGCTGTCGCGGATCTTCTCGGCCTGGTGAATGCGCTTGACCCGGCGGACCTGCTCGACGAGGTTCTCCCGCAGCGCCTCCATGGTGTCGAATTCGCTTGCCAGCTGGGCGAACTCATCGTCGGCGTCGGGCAGCTCCCGCTCCTTGAGGGACTTCACCGTGACAGTCACCGCAGCGTCCTGTCCGGAATGCTCGCCGGCCACCAGCTTGGTGGTGAACGTCTTGGACTCGCCCTCGGACAGTCCGATGATGGCCTCATCCAGGCCGTCGATGAGCTGCCCCGAGCCGATCTCGTGGGACAGCCCGTCGGCCTTGCCGTCCGGAATCTCCTCGCCGTTGACCTCGGCGGAGAGGTCGAGGGAGACGAAGTCACCGTTCTCGGCGGGGCGCTGTACACCCTTGAGGGTGCCGAACCGGGCGCGCAGCGACTGCAGTTGGGCGTCGACATCCTCGTCGGTGATCTCCACCGGGTCGACCGAGATCTTCATGGCGCTCAGGTCCGGGAGCTCGATGTCGGGCCGCACGTCGACCTCAGCGGTGAAGACCAGTTCCTCGCCGTCCTGCATCCTGGTCACTTCGATGTCGGGCTGCCCCAGCGGACGAAGGTCACCGGAGCTGATGGCCTCGCTGTAGCGGGCCGGCAGCGCGTCGTTGACAACCTGCTCCAGTACCGCTCCGCGACCCACCTTGGCCTCGAGCAGCTTCGCCGGTGCCTTGCCGGGACGAAACCCGGGAAGACGGACCTGCTGGGCGAGTTGCTTGTAGGCACGGTCGAAGTCCGGCTGCAATTCCGTGAAGGGCACCTCCACGTTGATCCGAACCCGAGTCGGGCTCAGCTTCTCGATGGTGCTCTTCACGGTGCTACTCCTCGTTGTCGTGTGCGTCGTTGTCGTGTGCGTCGTTGTCGTGTGCGTCGTTGTCGTGTGCGTCGTTGTCACGTGCGTCGTTGTATGCGGTCGTATTCGGTTCGTGCGCTGTGCGGCGGCGTGTCGGGGTGACAGGATTTGAACCTGCGGCCTTCCGCTCCCAAAGCGGATGCGCTACCAAGCTGCGCTACACCCCGCTGCTGTTGCTTCTCGCGCCAGCGATCCTACGGCCAGATCGGGGTCGAACTGGAATCGGACCCCGTGGCCCAGCAGGGAGCCGCCTGGATGCCGACTGGATTAAGAGTGGTCCCCGCCGGTACATTGACTCGCGCAAGCACGCGGGCGTAGCTCAATGGTAGAGCCCTAGTCTTCCAAACTAGCTACGCGGGTTCGATTCCCGTCGCCCGCTCCAAAGGCCCCCCGGGGGGGGGCTGGTAACGACCCCGCTGATAACGACACAGTCGCGGATCAGCGGCAAAACGACTGACGGCTTCTTTCGGTATCTTCGGAACCGTAACTTCAGAGGTCGGTTCAGTGCCCGCCCGGGGCCGGAAGCTCGTGGCCAGGAGGCGCCCAGGATGACAGCCCAGATGACGGCGCCGACCAGCCTCATACCCTTCGGCGGCACCTGCGATGACCGCTTCGAGACAGTCCGCACAGCCTTTGAACGCAACTTCATCCACGACAACGAAGTCGGCGCGGCCGTGGCCGTCTGGGTGGACGGCGACCTCGTGGTGAACCTTTGGGGCGGTCATGCCGACGCGCTGCGCCGCCGGCCGTGGCGGGAAGACACGTTGGCCAGTGTCTTCTCCGGCACCAAGGGCCTGACCAGCACCTGCGTGCATCTGCTTGCCGATCGCGGCGAAATCGACCTACACGCGCCGGTGGCTGCGTACTGGCCGGAATTCGGACAGGCCGGTAAGCAGGACATCACTGTCGCCATGGTGCTCGGACACCGTTCGGGGGTGATCGCGCCGCGCACCCGAATGCACTGGAGCGAGGTGACCGACTGGCAGCGGGTGTGCGGGGCACTGGCCGCCTCCGAGCCGTGGTGGCAGCCCGGCACCGCCCAGGGCTATCACATGGTGGCATTCGGGTTCGTTCTCGGCGAGGTGGTCCGGCGGGTGACCGGCCGGACAGTGGGGCAGTATCTGCGCACCGAGATCGCCGAACCGATGGGAATCGACGTGCACATCGGGCTGTCGGCCGCCGAGCACCACCGCTGCGCGGAGATGATCAACAAGCCGCACATCCGCGACGTCCTGGCCAACGGCGGTGCGCCGGGGCACCCGAAGTCCCTCGGCGAGCATCCGATGGCCGGGTTGTCGATCGCGATGGGTTTCGTGCCCGATGACGAACTCGGTTCCCACGACCTGACGACGTGGCGGTCGGCGGAGTTCCCCGGTACCAACGGCCACGTCTCGGCGTTGGGTCTGGCCACCTTCTACAACGGGTTGGCCCAGGAGAAACTGCTCAGCCGAGAGCAGCTGGAACTGGTGCGGGTTTCCCAGGGCGGGTTTGATCCCGACGTGGTGCTCGGCCCGCGGGTAGCCGACCACGGCTGGGGGCTGGGCTACATGCTCAACCAGCGTGGGGTGGCCGGCCCCAACCTGCGCAGCTTCGGCCACGGCGGCTCGGGTGGCTCCTACGGATTCGTCGACCTCGAACACCGCATCGGCTACGCCTACGTGATGAACTACTTCGACGCCACCAAATGCAACGCCGATCCGCGCACCGCAGCGTTGTCCGACGAGGTCTACCGGATTCTCGGGGCGCTTTAGCTGAGCGGATTCCCATCAGCGTGCGAAGTGCCACGCCCTCGGTACTGTGGTCGGCATGGACGGTGTTCTGGTGTTGCTTCTGCTCGGTGTCGTCGCCGTAATGGCTGTGACGATGTTCAGTTCCGCACGCAAGTCCGGCAATAGGGCAGCTCTCGGCCTGGCCGACGCCAAGGCGGACGCGCGGCGGGTGATTGAACGTCTCGGCGGACAGGTGCTCACTCTGACCGGAACCGATCAAGCTTCTCAGCAGGCGCTCGCCGATGCCTCGGAGCGGTTCACCGCGGCCTCCTCCCAGATCGAGCAGGCCACCACCGCCAAGCAGGCGATGCTCGCCAAGGAAAGCGCCGTCGAGGGGCTGTACTACGTGCGGGCCGCGCGGACCGCGATGGGCATGGACCCCGGGCCGGAACTGGAGGCCATCGCCGGGCAGAAGTCCGCCGGTTCGGTGACCGAGGACCGACGCATTCAGTTCGAGGGCCGCGAGATCGAGGCCTCCCCCATGCCGACCAACCGCACTCCGAACTACTACCCGGGCGGCCGGGTGGCGGGCCGGCCGGTGCCGGCGGGCTGGTACTCCGAGCCGTGGTGGAAGCCGGCGCTGGTAGCCGGCGCCTGGGGCCTGGGTTCGGTCCTGTTGTTCGATGCGATGTTCTCCGGGATGTCCGGCGTCGGATACGGCGCCTCGGGTTTCGAGAGCGGCTACGGCACAGGGTTCGACTCGGGCTTTGACTCCGGCTTCGACTCGGGATACGACCAGGGCTTCGATCAGGGCATGGATTCGGCGGGCGCCGGCGACGGCGGTTGGGGTGACGGCGGCGGCGGCTGGGACGGTGGCGGCGGCGGCGACTTCGGTGGCGGCGGCGGCGATTTCGGCGGGTTCGACTTCTAGGTCTGACAAGCCGGGCACCAGAACAGGTTCCGCGCCTCCATCGTCGCGGTGAGCACCGGGGTGTCGCATAGTCGGCAGGGGTGTCCGGCGCGGCGGTAGACGTAGGTGCGCGGCCCGCGCGGCCGGTAACCCGGTGCCCCGTGATCGTGTTCGGGCCGGATCACGATGATGCGGCCCCGGCGCACACCGACCTTCATCAACTCCACCAGATCGGTCCAGGCCGCGGTGAACTCCTGCTCGTCGATGTCGCGGCCGGCCCGGTACGGGTCGATGCCGTGCCGGAAGAGCAGTTCGGCGCGGTAGACGTTGCCCACCCCGGCCAACACCGACTGGTCCATGAGCAGAGCACCGATCGCTCTGCGGGACTTGGAGATCCGCGCCCAGGCCGGCTGGGGGTCGGCGTCGCTGCGTAGCGGGTCGGGGCCGAGCCGGGCCAGAATCGCCGACATCTGCGCCTCGTCGATCACCTCACACGCGGTCGGCCCGCGCAGATCGGTTCCGTAGTCGGTCCCGACGATGCGCATCCGTACCTGACCGCGCGGGGCCGGCATCGGGGTGCGGTGCTCCCGGAAGGTGCCGTAGAGCCCGAGGTGGACGTGCACGATCGGCCCGCCTCGATACTCGTGGAACAGGTGCTTGCCCCAGGCCGAGGCGCGGCGGAGTACGAGCCCGTCAAGTTCCGCCGCGTCTGCGAACCGACCCTGCGGACTGCAGACTCCGACCGGCGAACCGGCGTAGCGGCGCTGGTGCAACCGGGCGAGCCGGTGCAGGGTATGGCCCTCCGGCATTGGCTAGGCGACGCTCAGACGCCGGGAACCGGCGGGGCGGTATGGGTCCGCTCGTAGTCGGCCAGGATGTCGATCCGCCGTTGATGGCGGGGCGCCTGCGACCATGCGGTGCCCACGAACGTATCGACGATGGCCAGCGCCTCGGCTTCGGTGTGCATCCGTCCGCCGATGCCGATCAGTTGGGCGTTGTTGTGCTCGCGGGCCAGCGAGGCGGTTTCAGTGCTCCATGCCAGGGCGCATCGGGCGCCGGGCACCTTGTTCGCGGCGATCTGCTCACCGTTGCCCGATCCGCCCAGCACGATGCCCAGGCTGCCCGGGTCGGCGACGGTGCGCTCGGCGGCGGCGATGCAAAACGCCGGGTAGTCGTCCTCGGCGTCGTAGCTGAAGGCGCCACAGTCGATCGGCTCGTGCCCGGTCTTCTGCAGATGGGCGATGATCGCCTGCTTGAGTTCATATCCGGCGTGGTCGGCTCCCAGGTAGACGCGCATGGCGGTCACCTTAGTCATACGTCGGCGGCTCGGTGCGGGTGCGCTTGAGTTCCCAGAAATGCGGGTACGACGCGAACGTCACCGCGGCATCCCACAGTTGTCCGGCCTGCTCGCCGCGCGGAATCTTCGACAGCACCGGCCCGAAGAAGGCGACACCGTCGACGGCGATGGTGGGGGTCCCGACGTCGGGGCCGACGGCGTCCATGCCCTCGTGGTGGCTCTTGCGCAATGCCGGGTCGTAGGACGGGTCGTCGGCGGCCGCGGCCAGTTCAGCCGGCAGTCCGGCCTCGGCCAGTGACTCGGCGATGACCTGTTCGAGATTCTTGTTGCCCTGGTTGTGGATTCGGGTGCCCATCGCGGTGTAGAGGTCCGTCAGCACCTGCGCATCGCGGGCCTGTTCGGCGGCGACGGCAACCCGCACCGGGCCCCAGGCCTTCTTCATCAGTTCCAGGTACTGCTCGGGTAGGTCGCGACCCTCGTTGAGCACCGCCAGACTCATCACCCGGAACCGGACCTCGACATCGCGCACCTGCTCCACTTCCAGAATCCAGCGCGAGGTGATCCACGCCCAGGGGCACAACGGGTCGAACCAGAAATCGGCACGCGACTTGCTCATGCGCTAAAGGATAGGTTGGAGCGCGTGCTTCCTAACCTGACCCGCAATGATGCCGTCGAACGCGCGGCACTGGTAACCGTGGACCGCTATCGGATCGAGCTTGATCTGACCGTCGGCGACACGACGTTCAGGTCGGTGACCACGGCGTTTTTCCAGGCGCTGCCGGGTGCCGACACCTACATCGACCTGGCTGCCGATCGGGTGCACCGCGCGGTGCTCAACGGCCACGACATCGACGTGTCCGGCTATGACGAGTCAACCGGGATCCCGCTGGTTGGCCTGGCCCACGACAACGTCCTCGTGGTGGAGGCCGACTGCTACTACTCCAACACCGGTGAGGGACTGCATCGTTTCGTCGACCCGGTCGACGGCGAGGTGTATCTGTACTCGCAGTTCGAGACCGCCGACGCCAAGCGGATGTTCGCCTGCTTCGACCAGCCCGACCTCAAGGCCGTCTTCGATATGACCGTCACCACACCGCAGCACTGGCAGGTGATTTCCAACGGCGCTCCAGTGTCGGTCGAACGAACCGGCGACGCGGGGGTGCACACCTTCGCCACCACCCCGAGAATGAGCACCTACCTGGTGGCATTGGTGGCCGGGCCGTACGCCGTCTGGCGCGACGTCTACCGCGACTCACACGGCGAGATCCCGCTGGGCATCTTCTGCCGCGCATCGCTGGCCGACCACATGGACGCCGAGCGGCTGTTCACCGAGACCAAACAGGGCTTCGACTTCTACCACCGCAACTTCGGCGTGCCCTACGCCTTCGGCAAGTACGACCAACTGTTCGTCCCGGAGTTCAACGCCGGCGCGATGGAGAACGCCGGGGCGGTGACATTCCTCGAGGATTACGTGTTCCGTAGCAAGGTCACCCGTTACAGCTACGAGCGGCGTGCCGAAACGGTACTGCACGAGATGGCGCACATGTGGTTCGGCGACCTGGTGACCATGCGGTGGTGGGATGACCTGTGGCTCAACGAGTCCTTTGCCACTTTCGCCTCGGTGCTCTGCCAGGCCGAGGCGACCGAATACACCCAGGCCTGGACGACGTTCGCCAACGTGGAGAAGTCCTGGGCCTACCGTCAGGACCAGTTGCCATCGACCCATCCGGTGGCCGCCGACATCCCGGATCTGCACGCCGTGGAGGTCAACTTCGACGGCATCACCTACGCCAAGGGCGCCAGTGTGCTCAAGCAGTTGGTGGCCTATGTCGGCCTGGATTACTTCCTGGCCGGCCTGCGCGACTACTTCGCGGCGCACGCCTTCGACAACGCCACCTTCGACGATCTGCTGGGTGCGCTGGAAAAGGCATCTGGCCGCGATCTGTCGGACTGGGGCAGGCAGTGGCTCAAGACGACCGGGCTGAACACTCTGCGTCCGGAGTTCGAGGTCGACGACTCCGGGCGGTTCACCCGGTTCGCCATCCGCCAGGGTGGCGCGGCCCCCGGGGCCGGCGAGACCCGGGTGCACCGAATCGCCATTGGGATTTACGACGATGACGGAGAAGCCGGCACCGGCAAGCTGGTACGGGTGCATCGCGAGGAGCTCGACGTAGCCGGCGATGTCACTGAAGTCTCAGCGCTGCAAGGAGTTTCACGTGGAGCACTGATCCTGGTGAACGACGACGACCTCACCTACTGTTCGATGCGGCTGGACCCTGAGTCACTTCAGACGGCGACGACTCGCATCGCCGACATCGCCGAACCGCTGCCCCGCACGCTGGTGTGGTCGGCAGCCTGGGAGATGACCCGCGACGCCGAGCTGCGGGCACGGGACTTCGTCGCACTCGTGTCCGGCGGCGTGCAGGCCGAGACCGAGGTCGGGGTGGCGCAGCGCCTGCTACTGCAGGCCCAGACCGCGCTGAACTCCTACGCCGAGCCCGGATGGTCGGCGAACGAAGGTTGGCCGGCCTTCGCCGACCGACTGCTGGAACTGGCCCGCGCCGCCGCACCCGGGTCTGATCATCAGTTGGCGTTCGTCAATGCGCTGTGTGCTTCGGTCCTTTCCGGGGCGCAGCCGGAAGGTCATCTGGCGGTGCTGGCCGACCTGCTGGACTGCGATGCCGAGCAGTGCGGACTGCCCGGGCTTGTGGTGGACACCGACCTGCGGTGGCGGATCATCACCGCCTTGGCCGCCGGCGGCCGGATCGACGCCGACGGGCCGCAGACTCCCGTCATCGACGCCGAGGTCACCCGGGACCCGACCGCGGCAGGGCGCCGCCATGCGGCCGCGGCCTCGGCCGCCCGACCGCAGGCCGACGTCAAGCACCAGGCCTGGCGGGAGGTCCTCGAGGACGACACCCTGCCGAACATCACGGCCCGTTCGATCATCGCCGGATTCGTCCACCCCGGGCAAGGTCCCCAGATGCAGGCGACGGTGCTCGCGCCCTACACCAAGCACTATTTCGACGCCATCGCCGCTGTCTGGGAGCGCCGCTCCAGCGAGGTCGCCCAAACCGTGGTGGTGGGCCTCTACCCGTCGTGGGATGTCAGCGCCGACGGCCTGGCGGCCGCCGACTGGTTCCTCGGCGGCCTGCACCTACCGCCGCCGCTTCGGCGACTGGTGATCGAGGGCCGGGCCGGGGTGGAACGGGCGCTCAAGGCCCGCGCCTTCGACGCTCGGCTGCCGTCCTAGGGTCGGGAGATCGCCGCGGACATCACCCGCACGGCGCTGATCAACCCGTCGATGAGGTTTCCCTCGCGGAAGGCCGAGGCCGCTGCCGACACCCCGAGCGGCGCCGCGGACTCGATGCCGCGACCCCGCAGTTCGGAGCCGTAGGCCACCTCGATGGCGCGCTGGTCGGGTGAAACGGCAAGCAGCACCGCGTTACTCGGGGTGGGCACGTCGGCCAGGATTTCCTGGGCGCGAGTGGATGACTCGGCGCCGAGGTCACCGACGTAGACCGCGAATCGGGCCTTGGACCGCCGACTGGCTTGGGTCAGCGCGTCGTCGAGGGTGACCAGGTCCAGCGCCCGGAAGGGGTACTGGTGCGGAAGCCTGTCCGGCTCGGTCGCAATGGACAGCCGGCCGCTGGACGTGGCCGCCCAGCCGAGCGGCAGAGCGGCGGTATCGAGGCGTGCTTCGGGTCTGACGACGGACTGGCTACCAGCGGCCACTTGCGCCTCCTCCTACGACATGATCGCCGGCCACGTAATCCCCACCGTGGTAATCCCCACCGTGGTGATCCCCACCGTGGTGGCGGACCGGAATCGGCTCCTCGGTCGCCGTCCACAGGACGGGATCATGGGTCCACGGCTGCGGCAGCCGGTAGCGGGCGGGCCGATTCCCCGCATTCCGGTAAATCAGCGCGATCAGCACGATCACCCCGAGCACCGGCAGTCCAAACAGCAGTGCATGGTTCACGTGCGAAACCGTATCGCAATCGGTGAGTGGGACCGGGAGCGGGCGCTCAGGCCGCGCCCTCGCCCAGATACCGCACCCACGCGGGATCGAGTTCCTTGACCGTGCACAGCAGCCGCCAGTGCTGGCCCTTGGGGGAAGTCGGCACCAGGCGCAACGTCCAGCCCAGTTCGGTGAGCAGTTTGTCAGCCTTGCGGTGGTTGCACCCTGAGCAGGCGGCCACGCAGTTCTCCCAGGTGTGTTCTCCGCCGCGGCTGCGCGGAACAACATGGTCGACGGTGTCGGCTTTGCCCCCGCAGTAGGCGCACCGAAACCGGTCCCGGTGCATCAGCGCGGCCCGGGTCAGCGGGATCCGGGCGCGATACGGAACCCGAACGAAGCTGCGCAGGCGGATCACCGACGGCACGGTGATGACCCTGGTCGCGGAGTGGATGACCGGCCCATCAGGATCGTCGTGCACCACGTCGGCCTTGCCGCACAGCAGCATGACGACGGCGCGGCGGATGGGCAGCGCGGTCAGGGGCTCATACGTGGAGTTCAGCAGCAGCACCCGGCGCCGACCCCACACCGACGCCTCCGGGGGGGATTCGACGCTGTGCAGGGCATGGCGCACGGCGGCCCGAGCGGGCATGTTCCGTAAGCGCTGCACCATGCATCCTCCGCAGACCAGTGCACCACGGATCGGCGCCGACCGCACGTGTATTCCTCTCGTGTTCAATGGGGGCGTGGGGCAGACCTTCTACGACGCGATCGGCGGCGCCGAGACGTTCCGCACGATCGTGGCCCGTTTCTATGAACTCGTCCGCGACGACGAAATACTGCGGCCGCTGTATCCGGAGGACGACTTCGACGCCGCCGAGGACCGGCTGCGGATGTTCCTGGAGCAGTACTGGGGCGGTCCGCGGACGTACTCCGAACAGCGCGGCCACCCGCGACTGAGGATGCGCCACGCACCATTCCGGATCGGGTTCCTGGAGCGGGACGCCTGGCTGCGGTGCATGCACACCGCGGTCGGCTCGATTGACCGGCAGACCCTCGACGACGAGCATCGCGGTGAGCTGCTGGCCTACCTGGACATGGCGGCGGACTCGATGGTGAACGCGCCGTTCTGATCTACCCGATCTACCCGATCAGCAGCGCGGCCGCCCCGCGGCGGCGGAACACCGACCCGTAGCGGGCGTCAAGGCGCAGCCAGGCCGGTGCCGCCCGGACCCGAACCACCTCCGCGGGGTCGGGCTTCTCCGGCATGAAACGCATCGCCGCCAGAGCCAGCACGCAGCGCATCGGCACCGCCACCGATCCCGCGTCGGCACTGACCTGCAGCACCTCCTGGTCCAACAGTGAGGCCGGCGGGCCGGGCGCGCCTTGTTCCCGGGACAGTTCGGCGGCCTGGCGCGCCAAGTCGTCGAGTGCCGTCGCAGGGACGTCATCGAGGTGAACAAAGCCGGTCTCGGCAGGAAGCGCGCCGCGCCACGCCGAATCCATCGGGTAGCCCGCGTCGATGCGCCCGTCGGAATCGGCCTCCCGCAGGGCGCCGACCAAGGCGTCGGCGGCGCATGTCAGGTCGGGTGGTCGCAGCGTCCCGGCCACCACCCGGGCGGCCAGCACGTCGAAGCCGGTCACCACCCACGCGCCGAGCAGACCGTCGGTGCGTACCCGCAACCGCACCACCGCGGATTCGTCGAGCAGTCGGGCGCGGTCTGCGAAGACCGCCAGATCGTTGCGCTGGGCGGGATCCGGGATCCACAGACCACGTTCCGGCGAGCCACCCATCATCGCTGCCAGCGCGCCAGATACTCCCGATGCCCTGGCGAGAGACGGACCAGTCTCTGCTCCTGAATGTGCACGGCCGCTAGCTGCGTCTCGGCGATCACCGCCGGCTTGGAATCGAGGGCCGCCTGAACCGACCGCACCTCGTAGCCGATGGTGAAGTCGACCGCGCGCAGCCGCTTGGTCCACATCGTCACCTGCAGCGGCGAATCAGCAAGGCGCAGTTGGCCTTTGTAGAGCACCTGCACCTCGTGGATCAGCAGCCCGATGGTCTTGACGTCGTCGGCGAAGGGTTCGCGCAGGAAGTCGACGCGGGCCTCTTCCAGGATGGTCACCATGGTGGCGTGGTTGATGTGCTGGTACATGTCGATGTCCGACCAGCGCACCCGAACGCCCGTGGTGAATCCGTGTCGCGCCAGCTCAGGCACTGGTCCCCGCTCCACTCGTCCTGGTCATACTGCGGATCTGGCGGGCCGCCACCGACAGCGTGGCGAGGTCGCGCGCATCGGTCTGGTAGATCTCACTCAACGTTCGCCGGGCGCGGCTCACCCGGGAGCCGTTGCCCTGCTCCCATTCGGCGATCTTCTCCTCACCCGACTCCGATGTCTCGCCGACCGCCAGCACGTCGAAACACAACGCGCGCAGCGAGCCGTAGATGTCATCACGAATGGCCAATCGCGCCAACGCATGCCAGCGGTCGTCGCGCGGCAGGCCCGAGACCGCGGTGAGCAGGCCGTCGGTGCCCAGATAGTCCATCAGGGCGAAGTAGGTGTCGGCCACCTCGGCGGCGTCGCGGTCGACGATGTCGGCGATATCGATCACGTCCAGCAGGCTGTACTGGTAGAGGCCGGAGGCCACCGTGTAGGCGAGATCCTGCGGTACGCCGTTGGCGGCGAATTCGCCCGTCTCCTTGGCGACGATGGCCTGATCGTCGCCGCGCAGCCACCCCGGCATACCCGGTGCCAATGCCGCGACTGTGGCGGCGAAACGGTTGATCTCCGCGCCCACTGCCAGCGGCTGCGGTCGGTAGTTCAACAGCCACCGCGCGGAGCGGTCCAACAGCCGCCGAAGATCCAGGGTCATCCGGTCGGTGACGGCAACCGGAACACCGTCGGAGCCGGCGGCGCGGATACGCCGCCACGTCCGCTCGATGCCGAAGATGGCGTCGCCGGCCGCGAAGGCCCGCACGGCGTCGACGTAGTCCACGCCGGCGTCCTCGGTGACGCGGTAGGCGAAGGTGATCCCGCCGGTATCCACGACCTTGTTGACCAGCATTGTGGTGATGATCTCGCGGCGCAGTTGGTGGGCGCGGATCTCAGTGCTGAAACCCTCCCGCAGTGGCGCCGGAAAGTACCCGGGCAGCCTGGCGGCGAAGACCTCTTGGTCGGGAAGATCGCTGGCGAGTACCTGCTCTTTGAGCGCCAACTTGACGTGGGCCATCAAGGTGGCCAGTTCCGGTGAGGTCAGGCCGGCGCCGATGTCCTGGCGGCGGCGGATCTCCTTGTCGGTCGGCAATGCCTCGAGCTCACGGTTGAGGCCGCGGCGCTGTTCCAACTCGCGGATCTGGCGGGCGTGCACGTTGAGCAGCGCGGGCGCGTTGGCCCGACTCGTTCCCATCAGGTCGTTCTGGTCGCTGTTGTCGGTGAGCACCAGCCGACCCACTTCGTCGGTCATCGACGCCAAGAGTTCGGTCCGCGCGGCGGGTTCGACCAGCCCGGCGCCGACCAGCGAGTCGACCAGGATCTTGATGTTCACCTCGTGGTCGGAGCAGTCCACCCCGGCCGAGTTGTCCAGCGCGTCGGTGTTGACACGACCGCTGCACAGGTCGAACTCGACCCGGCCCAGCGACGTCACCCCGAGGTTGCCACCTTCGCCGATTACTTTGGCGCGCAATTGGTTTGCGTTGACCCGCACGGTGTCGTTGGCGCGGTCGCCGACATCGGCGTCGGATTCGGCTTCGGCTTTGATGTAAGTCCCGATCCCGCCGTTGAAGAGCAGGTCCACCGGGGCACGCAGGATGGCACGGATGAGGTCGGGTGGAGTCATCTCGGTGACGGTGTCCTCGATACCCAGAACTCGATGCATCTGCGCGCTGATCGGTATGGACTTCTGCTGCCTGCTGAAGACTCCCCCACCCGGGCCGATCAGTCCGGGGTCGTAATCCTCCCAACTCGAGCGCGGCAGGTCGAACAGGCGTTGGCGCTCCACGAACGAGCGGGCGGCATCGGGGACCGGGTCGATGAAGATGTGGCGATGGTCGAAGGCGGCCACCAGGCGGATGTGGTGGGACAGCAGCATGCCGTTGCCGAACACGTCGCCGCTCATATCGCCGATACCGACGACGGTGAAATCCTCGGACTGGGTGTCGACGCCCATCTCGCGGAAATGCCGCTTGACCGATTCCCAGGCACCCTTGGCGGTGATGCCCATGGCTTTGTGGTCGTAGCCCACCGAGCCGCCGGAGGCGAACGCGTCACCGAGCCAGAAGCCGTAGGAATTCGCGACGTCGTTGGCGATGTCGGAGAACGTGGCGGTGCCCTTGTCGGCCGCGACCACCAGGTAGGCGTCATCGCCGTCGCGGCGGACCACCCGATCCGGGGCGACAACGCCACCGCCGGCCCGGTCGATGTTGTCGGTGACGTCGAGCAGACCGGAGACGAACAGCCGGTAGCAGGCCACCCCCTCCTCGCGGAAGGCCTCCCGGTCTGCGGGGGGCCGTTTCACGACGAAGCCGCCCTTGGCGCCGACCGGCACGATCACGGCGTTCTTGACGGCTTGTGCCTTGACCAGGCCGAGGATCTCGGTGCGGAAGTCCTCGCGCCGGTCCGACCAGCGCAGGCCACCGCGCGCGACCGAGCCGAATCGCAGATGCACACCCTCGACCCGTGGCGAGTAGACGAAGATCTCGAACTTCGGCCTGGGCAGCGGCAGTTCGGTGATCAGTTCGGGATTGAGCTTGACCGACAACACATCTCGGGCGCGCGCCGAGCCCGGGGAGGAGACGTAGAAGTTGGTGCGCAGGGTCGCCTGGATGAGGGAGGCGAAGGCCCGCAGCACTCGGTCGGTGTCCAGGCTGGTCAGTGCGTCGATGTCGGTGGCGACGGCCCGCGCGGCGGCCTTGGCGTCGCGCCCGTTGTCGGCCGCGTCGGGGTCGAACATCGCCTCGAACAACGTCACCAAGGAGCGTGCCGTCGACGTGTGCTCACCGAGCACCGATTCGATATGCGCCTGGCTGTAGGGGAATCCGGCTTGGCGCAGGTACTTGGCATAGGCGCGCAGCAGCATGACCTGCTGCCAGGTCAGGCCTGCGCGCAGCACCAGTTCGTTGAACCGGTCGATCTCGGCGCGGCCCTGCCAGATCGCGGTGAGGGCCTCGGTGAAGCGCTCCGCGGTGGCGTCCCAGTCGCGGTGGCTACCCGACTGCGGAACCGAGGCGTCCGGCCGGATCTTGAACTGGTAGATGCACACCGTCAGCCCGTCGGGGCGGATCACCGTGAACGGACGCTCCTCGAGGACTTCGACACCCATGCTCTGCAACATGGGCAGCAGCCGGCTCAGCGATGCCGAACTGCCGCCGAGGTACCAGGTCAGGTACGCCTCTGGTTCAACCTCGCCGGGCTCCAACTGCAGCCGCACCGAGTCCGGCGCCAGGCTCTCGATCAGTCCTATGTCGGTGATCGCCTCGTCGGGGGTGACCGCCTGCTTGAACTCTTCGGGCAGTACCTCGGCGTAGTGCTCGGCGACGGGCCCGGACAGGGCGTCGGCCGGTAATGATCCGAGCAACCGGTCGGCCCAGGTGCGGGTCGCGGCGGTCAGAAGATCCTGGATGCGGGTCCGGTTGGCCTCGGTGGTGTCGATCCGCACGGGGGCCGGATCTTCGGGAAGCAGGACGGTGAAATGCACCAGCGCCCAAGGCGATTCGCTGACCCTTGCGGCGTAGTCGATGCTGGAGCCGCCGAATTCGCGGATCAGGATGTCCTGCATGGCCAGTCGAACGCCGGTGGTGTAGCGGTCGCGGGGCAGATAGACCAGGCAGGATACGAAGTGGCCGAGCCGGTCGGTGCGCGGGAACAGCAGTGTCCCTCGCCGGGACCCGAGGTCGATGACCGCGGCGGCCATCGCCAGCAGTTGTTCGGAAGTCAGCGTGAACAGTTCCGAACGCGGGACGGTTTGGATGATGTCCAGGACCAGCTGCCCGGGGTGGCGTGGGTCGTCTCGAGAAATCGCCAGTGCTTCCTGGACGCGCCGCGAGATCAACGGAATGTCGAGCACGTTGGCGTTCATCGCGGCGACCGTGAAGAGCCCCACGAACCGGTGCTCGATCACCCCGCCGGAGCCGGTCTCCCGCACCACCACGATGTAGGGGTAGGACCCGTAACGCAGGAAACTGGGCATGGTGGCCTGCGCCAGCACCAGCGTCTCACCCGGTTCGCTCAGTTCGGGGAGCACCTCGGTGCGCAGCCGCGCCACCCCCAGCCGGGTCGACTCATCGGCAGTGGCGACGCCATCGACGATGGTGCAGCGTTGGGCGCCGAGCAGCACGAAATGGATGTCCAGCCAACGCAGCAGATAGGAGACGTCCATCCGGTCGGCGCCGGGGAATCGGGTTCCGTCGTCGGCGGCGATGTCGTGTGCCAGCTGCAACAGGGAGGCCGACAGCGCTGCGGAGTCCTGCGCCACTTGGCGGGCGTCGGCGACGACCATCGGCAGCAGCCGCACCGCTTCGGTCAGTGCGCGCTGGTTGACCGTGTCGGCGAGCTCGATGTGGATCCAGGACTCTTCGGTAGCCGTGGCGCCCGCTTCGGCGGGTCGCACGTCGGCCAACGACCCGTCGGGTAGTCGTCGCACCTGCATCGTCGGATACATCACCGCGGTGTAGGCCACACCGAGTCGGTGCAGCAGCACGGTGATCGAATCCATCAGAATCGACGCCTGATCGGTGACGATCTGCAGAGCGGGGCCGAACCCGCCGTCACCGCGGCCGTACACCTCGACGAGCGTCTCCCCCGGTTGCCGAAGGGAGGCCAGTCGCTCCTGAGCAGCAATCAGGGCGGGCGGGACCACCGGGTCATGGCCGGCCGTCCCGTCCGGGCCGCGATAGGTCCGCGCGTATGCGGATGCGAGATACGAGGTGTCCGGGCCGGCCGTCACAGCCCAGACACTAGTCGCGTGTGAGCCGCCGGTGGGTCACTCTGTGCGGGCGGGCCGCGTCCGCACCGAGACGAGAGACCTTGTTCTCTTCGTAGGCGCCGAAGTTGCCCTCGAACCAGAACCACGTGGCCTCGTTGCTGGCGTCGCCCTCCCAGGCCAGGATGTGGGTGCAGGTGCGGTCCAAAAACCAGCGGTCGTGCGAGATCACCACGGCGCAACCGGGGAACTGCTCCAGCGCATTTTCCAACGAGCCCAACGTCTCGACGTCGAGGTCGTTGGTGGGCTCGTCGAGCAGCAGCAGGTTGCCGCCCTGCTTGAGGGTCAGTGCGAGGTTGAGTCGGTTTCGCTCGCCACCGGACAGCACCCCCGCCGGCTTCTGCTGATCGGGGCCTTTGAACCCGAACGCCGAGACGTAGGCGCGGGAGGGGATCTCGTTCTGGCCCACCTCGATGTAGTCGAGCCCGTCAGAGACGACCTCCCACACGTTCTTCTTGGGGTCGATGCCCGCGCGGCTCTGGTCGACGTAACTGAGCTTGACGGTGTCGCCGACGCGCACGGTGCCGCTGTCGGGCTTCTCCAAGCCGACGATGGTCTTGAAAAGGGTGGTCTTGCCGACGCCGTTGGGGCCGATGACCCCGACAATTCCGTTGCGCGGCAGGGTGAACGACAAATCCTTGATGAGGATCCGCCCGTCGTAACCCTTGTCGAGGTGCTCGACCTCGACAACGACACTGCCCAGTCGCGGCCCGACCGGGATCTGGATCTCCTCGAAGTCGAGCTTGCGGGTCTTCTCGGCCTCGGCCGCCATCTCCTCATAGCGGCCCAGCCGTGCCTTGTTCTTGGCCTGGCGGGCCTTGGCCCCGGAACGCACCCAGGCCAGTTCCTCTTTGAGCCGGCGCTGCAGCTTCTGGTCCTTCTTGCCGGAAACCTCGAGACGTTCGGCCTTCTTCTCCAGATACGTGGAGTAGTTGCCCTCATAGGGGTAGCACCGGCCGCGATCGATTTCCAGGATCCACTCGGCGACGTTGTCGAGGAAGTAGCGGTCGTGGGTGACGGCGAGGATCGCGCCCTTGTAATCGGCGAGGTGCTGCTCGAGCCACTGCACGCTTTCGGCGTCGAGGTGGTTGGTGGGCTCATCGAGCAGCAGCAGGTCCGGCTTGCTCAGCAGCAGCTTGCACAGGGCCACCCGGCGGCGTTCACCACCGGAGAGGTGGGTCACCGGCTCATCGGGCGGCGGGCAGCGCAGCGCGTCCATCGCCTGCTCGAGTTGGGAGTCCAGATCCCAGGCGTCGGCGTGGTCGAGTTCCTCCTGGAGCCGGCCCATCTCCTCCATCAACTCGTCGGTGTAGTCGGTGGCCATCAGCTCGGCGACCTCATTGAAACGATCGAGTTTGACCTTGATCTCCCCGAGGCCCTCCTCGACGTTGCCGCGGACGGTCTTCTCCTCGTTCAGTGGCGGTTCCTGCTGCAGGATCCCCACGGTGGCGCCGGGCGCGAGGAACGCGTCGCCGTTGTTGGGCTGGTCGAGTCCGGCCATGATGCGCAAGACGCTGGATTTGCCGGCGCCATTGGGCCCGACGACGCCGATCTTGGCTCCCGGCAGAAAACTCAGCGTGACATCGTCGAGGACGACCTTGTCGCCGTGAGCTTTACGGACCTTGCGCATGGTGTAGATGAATTCCGCCACGGGCCCATCCTAAGGTGGCGGCCGCACCGGCTTTGACCGGCGCGACCGCCGGGCCGGTTACGCCGACAAGGCCAAGCCTTCGGACTCGACGTCCGCGTCGGCCACGTCATCGGACCCGTCGACGATCTGGTCGTCGGTGTCGGTGTCCGCCGGGGGCTCGGACCCGTGCGCGTCCGGGGCCTGCGGGGACTGTTCGATACGGGCGATCGCCCGGGCCAGATCCGGCCCTACCGCGGTGGCGCGCATCTCCAGCGACGACCGTTTGAGCCCGTCGCGGTCCTCGTACTCACTGGTGTGCACGGTTCCGACCGCGATGATCGGGGCGCCTTTGTACAGGCCGGCACCCACGCCGGTGACCAGCTTTCCCCAGCAGTTGACCGTCATGTACAGCGTCTGGCCGGGCTCCCAGGTTCCCTCCGGGGTGCGGCGCCGGGAATTGCTGGCCACCCGGAAGCTGATCACCTCCTGGCCGGCCACGACCCGGCGGCGGAAATCGGTGATGATGCGGCCGACCACGGTGATGGGTGTTTCGAACATGTCGGATCCTTTCGTCGGTGTGTGCGATGCGGTCTCGCACCCCTAGTGGGCACGACGGCACCGACACCGCTGCGGTCCGGCGGCCCGCCTGAGGGCCCAGCTGTGGACCAATCAGGATCTGTGGATCTGTGGACTGTGGATCTGTGGATGCGGGAAAATTCAATTGCTGGCGCGGTCGCGCTGGGCCAAATCCGCCAGCATCGCGTTGTAGGCGACCAGATCGGCGTCGTGGTCACGCTCGGCAGCGCGGTCCAGTCGGGTCGACGTGCGGCGGTCGGTGCGCTGCCATTGGATCAGCAGCGCCATCAGTACCACCACTAGTGGCACTTCACCGGCGGCCCAGGCGATCGCGCCGCCAAGATGCTGATCCTTGAGAAGGTCAGTGTGCCAAGGCAATTGGAGGGACCGGTAGAAACGCTCCCCCAGCACCTGCGACATTCCCATCAGCATCACCCCGAAGAAGGCGTGCAACGGTATCGAGGCGAAGACCATCCCGATCTTGCCCAGCGGGGGAATCAGTCGCGGCGTGGGATCCACCCCGATCACCGCCCAGTAGAACAAGTAGCCGCTGAGCAGGAAGTGCAGATTCATCAGGACGTGTGCGGCGTGGCTGCTGACCGCCGCGTCGAAGATCCCGCTGAAGTACAGCGCATAGAAGCCGGTGACGAACACCACGGTGGCCACCACCGGGTGGGTGAAGAACCGCGACAAGCGGCTGTGCAAAGCGGCCAGCAGCCACTCCCGCGGGCCGGGCGGATTGCCCTTTCCCGTGGCCGGCAGCGCCCGCAGCGCCAGCGTGGTGGGCGCACCGAGGACCATCAGGATCGGGATGAGCATCGACAACAGCATGTGGGCGGACATGTGCACGCTGAACATGGCCGGCATGTAGCGGCCCAGCCCGGATGAGGTCGCGAACAACAGCAGGGCACAGCCGAGTAACCAGGACACCGTCCGGCCCACCGGCCAGCCATCGCCGCGCCGGCGCATGCGCACCACTGCAGCGACGTACACCGCAGCCAGAATGATCGCGGCGGTCCCGAACAGGAGATCGAAACGCCAGTCCAGCAGGATTCGGGCAGGCGTCGGCGGACCGGCGAGGTCGTAACCGAGTGCCACTTCCACCGGCGACGGGTTCAGGACCGACGGCGGAGGTGGTGGGGTTCGGCCCAGTCCGACCGCAAGACCGAACGTCGCGCCGAACACGAGGGCTTCCGCCGTCGCCAGCCGGATCAGCGGCGCTCGGGCACCGGGGTCGGATTGCAGCGCCGTCACCGCGCGGCGGCGCTGTCGCCAGCCGATGAGGCCCAGCGCGATGAGCGCCGCCGCCTTGCCGACCACCAGCAGGCCGTAGGAGGTGGCGAACAGCTCGGGCGGGCGTACCCGCACCAGCGTGTTGACGATGCCGGACACCGCCATCGCAACAAAGCACCAGAGGGCCGCGGCCGAGAAGCGGCGCGCGGCGAGGTCGGTGTGTTCGCCGCCGCTCAGCGCGTTGGCCAGCAGGGCCAGCAGACCGCCGGCCCACAGTGCACCGGCGATCAGGTGGATCAGCAGGCTGTTGGTGGCCAGGTCGTGGGAACCGCCGGAGGCCGAGTGGCCGGTCAGCGCCAGTGGGACAAGACTCAGCAGCGACAACGCGAACAACGCCGGTGTCCAGGACCATCGCAGCACCGACCGGGCGGCGACAGCGACGACGAACGCCAGCAGAGCCGTCCACCGCCACGCCGAGGCGGTATCGACCAGACCGGCGACCTGCCAGATTTCAACAGGGTTCAGATGGTCACCCAACGGCTTGCCGGAGACGTCCGAAAGGGTCAGCGGGACCAGCGCGGCGGCGCACACCGTCCACACTCCGGACGCCGCGGCGGCCACCCGTAGGGCACGGTAGCCGGCGACATCCAGAACGCCGTTTTCCTGCGGAGGAACGAAGAACGTCGCGAACAGCAATCCGCCGACCGCCACGGCTGCGGCGATCTCACCGAATGCCCTCACAAAGGGCAGACCGAGGGTCGTCACCGGACCTGGATCGGGCAGCCCGGTGGCGGTCAACGCGTCGGCGAGCGCCAGTGCCGCAAGGCATGCCGCGATCGCACCCGCGAGAACAGCGACCGCGACGAGAACCGGCCATGGACTACGACGCGCAACGGTCGAAGTCACGCTACGAGGCTACCCCCGTGCGAGGCAGCCCCTACGGCTTGGCTTTGTAGTCGAAGTCGGGGGTGTCACCCTCGGACTCCACGACCGTGACGTCGTAGCCCTGCTGGTCATTGCCGGTGACCGCCACGCACTCGATCACGCTGCCGACCTCTGCGGAGACGTCGCCGACGCACTCGACGGTTTCCACCGGTGTGCCGTCCGCGGCCAGCTTCTGCATCAGCACTTCCTGCACTTGCTGCTTGGGCAGCAGCATGAACGCCGAAAGCTCAATGCCGAGGTTGGCCGGATCGACTGTGGAGACCTCGACGATGCGCTTGGAGGTCTGTCCGTCCAGGGTGACCTCGCAGTTGGTGGTGTTGCCGACCTTGCCGTCCAATCCAGCGTCACACTTGGCGGACTGGGCCGAGGACAGCCCTGCGACGGCCTTCTCGACCTGTTCCTTGGTCATCGCCGGGATGAGGTCATAGGTGATCCCGGAGCTGTCGTTTCCGGTGGTTGTGACGATCGCTTGCAGGCTGTTGGTGTCGCTGAACACGATATCGCAGCGGGATGTCTTGCCGACCTCACCGACCAGATCGCTCTTGCAGGTCACCGACTGCGGGGGGCTGCCGGCAGCGGTGAGTCGCTCGGTGAGATTGGTCTGCAGTTCGGCGGCGCTGACGGACTTCTCCACTTTGGTCTCGGAACTGGTCTCCACCTTCGCCGAGCACCCCGACAATCCGGCACCGACTAAGCCGGCCGCCGCGACGACACCGCACCACACCGCAACATTGCTCTTCACTGCTTCTCCTCTGCACGCCTATCGACGGGGAGGACAATATCAGCCGAGGGGTACGTCGGCCGGTTTGAGCAACGCCTCCCGGGCATAGAACTGCTCCCGGGACAGCTGATGGATACATTCCATGTCCTCGACGATGCTGTGCAGTTCGTGCAGAAATGCACGTCGCCGCTCGCGCAGGTCATGGGAGGGTTCAAGCAGCTTCTGGTCGGCTGCCACCTGCCGGGCAGTGGTGAATAGCAGCGCCGACACCGATTCGTTGCTGCTCACCAAACCCTGTGCGGCGTATTGGTTTCCGACACCGAGCGCCAGCTTGCTCAGGTCAGGGGCCTTGACGTCGGTGGGAGCTTCGCACAGCACGTCGGCGACGATCTCGTAGGCCTCGAAGAACGGGCGCAGCATGGCGTTGGACATCAGCGGGCGCTTGGCCCGCAGGAGTTCCTCGACGGCCTCCGGCCCGGCGGCAAGCTGCTCCTCCCACTGGTGGTTCCACCCCAGTTCCTCGGCGATGTTCCTGCGGAACGTCGCCGAGTCGGCGAAGTAGAAATCGAATTTCAGCAGGGCGCGCAGCCGCATCGTCTGGGCCCAGAACGCATCCACCCGCTCGCCTTCCGGGGCGCGGCCGGCATGGACCAAGGCCAATTCGACGATGGAGGTCTCCAGGAAGGCGTGGATGAGCGAGTTGCGGTAGAAGGCGGCCTGGTGCTCGTCCTCCGGGTTGATCTTCCACACCGGCTCGTGACCGCCGTCGATGCGCGTGACCGGATTGCCGTTGGACAACGCGTCCAGCGCGGCCCGAACACCGTCGGTGGAGTGCAACCGCAGCGCACTGTTGGTCATCGGGGTCTTCTTACGCTCCAGGTAATCCAACGAATCCTGCACGGTGTGGTGCAACTGCCGCAGCGTCAACGCCCGCCCCTTGGTGGTCAGCAACATCGCTGACATCAGGCTGCTGGCACTGATCGGTGTGGCCCGCTGAATCCGCCAGCAGACCTCGATCGCCATTTTCTGCATGGCCAGTCGTTTGGCGGCCGGGTCTGTGGCGGTTTCGCCGTCCGGTGCACCGAGGTACTGGCGCATCGACACCGCCTCCGGGAAGCGGACGTAGATCTTGCCGTAGTTACGCTCGCCTTGGGCTTTGATGAACTTGTACAGCCATTCAGCACTCTCCGGGACCTTCTCCCCACCGCGGGCGTAATCGGCGTATTCGGTGGTCTCGTGCAGTTGGTCGAAGCTGATCGACGTCGGCTGCAGCAGGATGTCCTCACTGCGGCCGTCGAGGTAGGCGTCGGCGACGTAACTGAGCAGACCGAGCTTGGGCGGCAACATCTTTCCGGTCCGCGACCGGGTGCCTTCGATGGACCAGCTGAGGTTGAACCGCTTCTCCACGATGTAGCCGACGAACTGGCGCAGCACGTATTTGTACAGCGGATCGTCGAGTTTGCGGCGCAAGAAGATGACACCGGACCGGCGCATGATCGGTCCCATGAATCCGAACGACAAGTTGATACCCGCGAAGGTGTGCGCCGGCGGCAACTTATTCTCCTGCATGGCGACCGGCACGATCACGCCGTCAAGATAGGACCGGTGCGACCACAGCAGCACTGCCGGATGATCCTCCAGTGCGCGTCGCATCACCTCGATCTGGGCGTTGTCGTAGTCGATTCGGGGGTCGAAGCCCCTGCTGAAGATCGCCCGCCCGAGGTTGGGGATCAGGTCGACGGAAAACCTGCTCCACCCGGTGGCCAGTTCGTTGAGCATTTCCTCGGCCTTCGCGGGGCTGGCGCCGGGGATCCCCGACATGCCCTCCATGAACCGGTTGGACGCCATCAGCTCATCGGTGATGAGGCGTGGCGACTTGTATTCCGGCCCCAGTAAACGTAATTCGATCCGCTCGATCGCCAGGTTCGCCCGGCGCAGCACGAACCGGGCGAAATGCTGCTGGCTTTCACCGACGGTCTTCTCGTCCCATTGGCTGCGGAGTTCAGAGACCTTCGCCGGTTCCCCGGCCACTATCCGGGCGCGGGACGGATCCTTCCTGAGGATCGCGCGCTGCAGAAACTCCGGCGGCCGGTAGGTCTCGCGGCCGGAGACCAGACCGGCCACTTTCACTCGCGTGGGCAGGCCGCCGGGAACCCAGAACACCCGCACCGGCACGACGGTGCGATCCTCGGTCGCGTTGAGTTTCTCGGCGAGTTCGTTGACCAGTTGGACCGACGGGTCGTTGTGCGGAATCCGCATCACCTCGACGCTGGTGTCCGGATGCGCCCGGCGTTGCGCCCGCAGCCAGTCGTCGAGCAGGCCGGCCTCGGCTTTCGACGAAACCGAAGCCAGCACCAATGCGTCATCGGTGGTGCTGAAATCGGTCAGGTAGTCACCGGCGCTCATCGGCGTCCCCTCACTCTGGTCTCCGGATTCTTCTGGGGTGCGGCCTTTTTCGCCGCAGCGGTCTGACCCGCTGCTTTCTTGGCGGTCGCCTTCTTAGCGGGCGCCTTCTTAGCGGGCGCCTTCTTCGCGGGCGCCTTCTTCGCGGGTGAAGTGGGGCGGTCGTAGAGATCAGCTTTGGGCACCGAGCCGACTGGCCAGTTCTTCAAGGTGTCGATGTAGAGCTGGCGGACCTCGGCGATCCGGTCCGAAAGGTTGTCCAGCGTCCAATCCTCCAGGGACAGCGGCGGATAGACGACGACATCCACCGTCCCGGGATGCAGGGTCGAGGAATCCCGCGCGGAGATCACCTCGGCGTTGCGGATCACGATCGGCACGATGGGCACCCCGGCGGCCATGGCGAGCCGGAACGGACCCTTCTTGAACGGGCCCACCGATTTGGTGTCCAGCCGGGTGCCCTCCGGCGCGATGACAACCGACAGCCCCTTCTTGGTCAGCTCCTCGGCCTGCTTCAACGACTCGACGGCCTTCTTCGGGTCGTCGCGATCAATGAATACCGTGTCAACGAGCTTGCCCAAAGTCCCTACCAACGGGTCGTTTTGGAGTTCCTTCTTTCCCACCCCGGTCCAGTTGTCCTTGACCATCGAGGCGACCAACACCGGGTCGAAGTTGTTGCGGTGGTTGAAGATGAACACCGCGGGGCGCTTCTTCTTGAGGTTCGCCTCGCCCAGCACATTCAGCCGCACCCCGTTGAGGCCCAGCAGCAGTTGCGGAAACGCCGTGGTGAAGAAGTTCACGCCGCGACGCCGACTACGGGTCAACAGTCCCCAGCCGACGGCGCCGTAGGCAGCCGGAACGACGGACCCCACGCCGATCAGGGTGCGCACCTGCCCCACCAGACCGCCTCGTCCACGGCTGCTGAACTCCAGGATCGGCCAGCCCCGCTTGCGGGCTATCTCAGCCATCTTGTCGCCCGGATTGGTCGGACGGGGGTTGCCGACCAGATCCATCAGCGCCACGTCCTCGTCGCCGTCGGCATAGAAGTAGCTGTCAGCCATGTCGATATCGTGTTCGGCGGCGAACTTCTGCGCGGCGTTGGCCTTTCCCGGTCCCCACAGAATGGGCTTCAGCACCTTTCCGGTGAGCACCCCGTCGACGTCGATCTCGAACCGGTTGCTCAGGGTGTTGGGGATGCCCAGGAAGCGCGCCACCGGTTCGACTTGGATGGTGAGCGCCGAGGAGCTGAGCACCACGGTATGACCGCGGTCGAGGTGGGCCTGCACCAGTTCGCGCATCTCGGGATAGATGCGCTTCTCAATCTTCTCGGCGAACAACCGCTCGCCGATCTGCTGCAGATCCGACAGCGAACGGCCGCGCAACACCTCGGTGGCCTTGTTTATCAGACCCTCGAATTCCATCCGGCCGAACTGATGGTTGAGACTGGCGGCAACCATGCTGATCAGTTCCCCGACGCCCATGTCGCGGTTGCGGATCCGCTCCCGGGTGAGAATCACCCCGGTGAAGCCGGCGACCAGTGTGCCGTCGAGGTCGAAGAACGCCCCCACCCGCGGGCCGGCCAGACTGGCCATCACCTCTGCCACCGATCCGGGAAGCCGCATCTCCTCGGCGCCGTCTGCGTGCGGGCCGCCGTCGGTTTTGTCACTCATGAGTAGGCCACCGATCCGTTCTCATACCTGGGTCGTTCATCGTGTTCGTCGAAACGAGAGTGGAGGCGCCTAGCTCAGAGGGGAGCCCGGATTCACCCACGGAGCCGCTCATCCCTCACCTCCTCAACCGCGTGTCGGCCATCGGCGCCAGGACCGTCAGGCTGCCCCATCACGCTAGTCGGACGCTGCCGCTGGCGGGGTCGATTGCTGGTCCCCACCAGGTGTGGCGAGCAGTTCAGCCGGCCGAGCGGGTGACCGTTCTGCGGCGGGAGATTCGGGCCGTCCGATGCCGGCCGTAGACGATGCCCAAAAACGCGGCGACCGCCTCGGCCGTCAACTGACAGCGCAGGGTCGCGAGGGTGTCGAACGCGTGGTGGGCGTTGGGGATTTCGGCGTAGGCCACTGTGCGGGCACCGGCGGCGCGAAGGGCCGTATCGAAGCCGCGAGCCTGGGAACTCGGCACCACCGCGTCGTTCTCGCCGTGCAGGATGAAGAACGGCGGGGCGTCGGGGTGTGCGCGCAACGTCGGCGAGGCCGCCTCGAACAGTTGGCGGTTCTCCTCAAGTCGACGCTGAAACACCAGGCGTTCCAACAGCGGCTTCGTCAGCTTGTGCATCGAGCCGAGGTCGGTGAGGTCGTAGACGCCGTAGAACGGCGCCGCGGCCTGCAGGCTGGTGTCGGCGTCCTCGAAACCGGGCTGCAGGGTGGGGTCGCCGGGGGTCAATGCAGCCAACGAACTCAGGTGCCCCCCAGCGGAGCCACCGGTGATCGCGATGAATCCCGGGTCGCCGCCGAAGTCGGCGATGTTGTCCCGTACCCAGGCGATGGCCCGCTTGACGTCGATGATGTGCGACGGCCAGGCGTTGCGCGGGCTGCGGCTGTAGTTGATGGAGACGCAGATCCAACCCAGTTCGGCCATCCGCGTCATCAGTGGATAGCCCTGGCCGCGTTTGTCGTTGACCGACCAGCCCCCGCCGGGGACGTGGATCAGCACCGGCGCGGGCTGCCCGGCCGGCAGGTCCGGACGGCGCCAGACGTCCAGCAGATGGCTTCTGCCGGCGGGGCCGTAGGAGATGTTGGTGGTTGCCTGGCAGTAGTGACTACGGTGCCGCATGGCCTGTGCCAGTCCTGCCAGGCTCGGCGGCCGGGCGGCGTAGGCCTCCAACGGATGGTGCACCGCGGCCAGGTAGTCCTCGCCGAAGGCGTCGCGCAGCGCCGCCTTCAGGACGGAGCCGGCGCGGCCGGCCGCCAGCCTGCAGGCCGCCCGCTCGAGCGGCGGCAAGGCCGACAACGCGTGTCCGGTCACGACCTGGGGTGCGAACTCGGAGGCCAGCCAGCCCAGCATCCAGCCTGCGGCGGCCGGCGACCCGCGCAGCACCAGCGAGCTGGTGTGCAGCGCCCTGGTGCAATGCGTGGAAACCACGTCGATCGCACTGCTCATGGTGGTCGGCTCCCTCGGTACCGCTTTTTTGGCCGTTTGCCACCGTAGCGAATAGCAACCGCCGCCACGGTGATTTCACCGACCAACGGGGGCCCAAACCACGATTCACGCAGACCAGATCGGATAAATCCGCCGAGGCGACACGGCGCGGATACACTCAGCAATCGCGTGCCTCCGTAGCTCAGTTGGATAGAGCAAGGGCCTTCTAATCCCTAGGTCGCAGGTTCGATTCCTGCCGGGGGCGC
>Ga0164292_10000438_pt1 | contig 32389 bp, 53 predicted proteins | sample GEODES117metaG_FD_111486 | JGI IMG/M metagenome (GOLD analysis project Ga0164292, IMG submission 111486) | Eutrophic lake water microbial communities from Lake Mendota, Wisconsin, USA - GEODES117 metaG | ecosystem: Environmental > Aquatic > Freshwater > Lake | place: USA: Lake Mendota...
ACGATACCCTTACGAATGGGTCCAAACTGAGATGAAGCGGCATTGGCTTTACTAAAACGCTTCTCTGATAGCTGAACTACGTTCCACTGAGAGTCATTAGGGTTCATATAAGAATTATGCCTTAGAAGATGTTTCTTTAAACTCTAAATAGGCAACAAGAAATAACCTGAACAAATCAGGCCTGCCTCTATGCTCAAAGTGCTCTTTCCAGAAGAATAGTGGATGGTCCTTACGAGCTACCATGCCGTTGTTTATCTCCGCCCACGCAAGCTTTCCAGCTAGGCCGACCTCCCCGCTCATTTCACGTTGTGCTAATAACCATTGTGTAAACATTGGGCAATAGTAGGGCATGCAAGAGAATTAATCAGGTATTAAAACCCTCTGTCGTGACATTCGTGTACAAGCTCCCAGGCAGGGCGTCCTTTAGAGAAGTTAGCAGCTAACTCTGGCTTTAGGCCCTCTACCAGCACTTGATGTACTCCAAGCCGTTTAATGCGTTTCTTCAGCACCGCAAACTCTTTGTTCTCTTCAGCAATCATAGTCATGTAGTAGATACCAAATACCACAGCTGTCTCTTCAGGATTAGGGTACTTCTTAGAAATATCTTCAATCCAATCAAATACTTCATCACTTACATCTGCAGTAGTTTTATCGTATAACCCGCAAAAATCTTCGTAAGCCGCTTTTCCTACATATTGCTGATACACCCGTAATTTTATGAAGTACCACTTATCAGTAGGCCACTCTGGAAAGTTAGGATACTTAACATAAACTGCCCACTCATCGAACTTGCCTTGAGTAAACGCAAGATAACCTTTCGAGTACTTACGCATAATTCTTTTATTGTCCACCGCGGAAGAGTATCACTTAGGCTACTGCCTAGCTTTTCACATGTCACCTATATTTTTGCCCTGGCGGCCCACGAGGTCGGGCGTGTCGTTAATGGTGGGGGGGTCGAACAGATGTTCGAGAGGACAGCGATTATAACGATTTGGTAACAAGTCTGCTTTAGCCTCTCGCCTATGGCATTGTTCTCTTATCGGGACAGACACCCGATAGATTGGGAAGGTGCCTCATGGACACAGAGTCCAACACCTGCTCAGAGTTAAGAGAGGTCACCGAAAGAGCCTCTCGCTTCTCAGAGCAAATCACACAGCATAGAGTCATGGTGGCTCAGTTGCGTGAATACATCGTCGATAACTTCGACGACCTCGGCGAACATGCCGAGCCTATCGCTGAAATCTTCAGCATTGACCTCGTTAAGCAAGTTGAGGTTAGTGTCAGGGTTTCTTATTCGCTCACTGTTACAGTTCCCCTGAACTGGACAGAGGACGACATCTCGAATAACCTTCGATACCCTGAAGGCTTCGAGTCTGATGATGATGCAATGTGCATTGAGTCAGAGTCTGCAGACATAGACCGAGTTTCGGTCTACTAACAACTTAATAGCATTACTCCTGAGCATGAGGTAAAAAGGCTCACTTACCCACTAGATTGGATTGGAGGTAAGAACATGACTCTTGTAAGAGATGTCGTGAAGGTTACAATCACCGAGTTAAAGTTTAACAAGGTCGAACCTGTAACTGAAGCAGACTGGCAGATAGTTAATAACTACTTGCTAGAACAATGTAAGTAGTCCGTCACTCCTGAGCACGAGTTAAAAAGGCTCACCTAACTACTAGAACGATTGGAGAAACAAATGGCAAGAGCCGACTACACAGATATAACTCTGTGGGCTTGCAAAGCCGAGGAGTCAATAGACATCTCGGTTCGTCCCCGTGAAACAGACAACGAGGTAATCGTTGAAATCTGTGGAATAGCAATGTGGCTTAACTTCAAACAAGCCAAAGAACTATCCGAGAAGTTGGATAGCGCAGTAACTACACTAGACGAAGGTCGTCTAGCAAACCTACGCCAAGCGCACGAGGAATACGAGCGCTTAATACAACAGTAACAAAGTGGGGGGCGGGAAATACTCGCCCCCTTCTCTACTAGATTGGAGTAATGCAATGATGTTTTACAATGGATTTAATCTGATGATAGACATAATCCTTGCTTGCATAGTAGGCTTCACCTTCTATCGAATTGGACGACGAGAAGGATTTATTGAAGGCTACGGCGCAGGTGAACAAGATATAAATGATTGGTATACAAGTCAGCTTGAGCCACCTCTTGATGACATGGACGATTATCAAACTTGGAACGAGGCACAGAAGAGCACGCCTCCGTTCTAAACAGATGTTGGTCGCACTCTCTGCTTGAGTTTCCAATCCTCGCAGAGAGGGCGGCCAACCCAAACATTCAGCCAATCAGCCGCCTATCGCTATTGCTTCTGCGGCTGATTGGCTGAATGTTTGGGTTGGGGGCTTTATAACGATTGCATAACAAGTCTGCATTACTAGGAGAGATGCCCTAATGTTCTACCTATCAGCAAGTCGCTGGTGTTTGTGCTAATAGAAGGTGAGAGATACATGGCACATGAGTTAGAGATAGGTGAGGACGGCACAGTTGCGTTCGCACTTAGAGGAGAGCCCGCATGGCATGGCCTTGCTAACGCTCTATTCGACAAAGATGAGAATGTAACCACTGAGGTTATGCTCAAGTCTGCTAAGTTAAACGATTGGAATGTCAATCTTGAGTTAATCGAGAAGGACAAATACAACTTCGTTTCTGAGTCATACATGGTGACTCGGACTAATCCATTCGGACAGGGCACTGATGTTCTATCAGTGGTCGGTGACCGATACAAAGTCGTGCAGAATGAGGAGTTATTCGCATTCGGTGACGGCATACTAGACGGCGGTGCCTCATGGGAATCCGCTGGCTCAATTAAAAACGGTAGAGTCGTATTCGGCTCATTGGTAGTGCCTAGAGAATTCATCCTAGATGAGCAGGGCGCTAACGATAAGACAACAACTTATCTACTCGTTCACACTTCGCATGACGGCTCAACAGCAGTTCAAGCGAACATCACACCAGTTAGAGTTGTTTGCCAAAACACTCTTAACATGGCATTGAATGGTTCTAAGCAATCATTCAAGATTCGTCACACAAGCACAGTCGACGGTCGTATCGCTGCAGCCCGAGAGGCTCTCGGTTTGACATTCGCACACATGGATTCATTCGAGACCATGGCTCGTGAGTTATTCGAATCAACAATAACTAACGTTCAATTCAACAAGATTGTTGAGACACTTTATCCAAAGCCTGATGATACAGCCAACAAGGTTGCTCTCACTCGCTACGATAACAAGGTTGGTCTAATCCAGGACCTATATCTGCAATCTCCAACTAATGCCAACATCAAAGGCACAGCATGGGGAGCGCTAAACGCTCTCACCGAGCGCCTAGATTACTATCGTGCAAAGCGTGGAAGCAATGAGTCATTAATCGCAGGAGCAAGTGGGTTTGACCCAGTTGTAAATGCGGAGAAGGCTCGCATCCTCTCAGTAGTGCGAGAAGCAGTCTCGGCATAACACAAAGCCCCTCAAGCCTACAAAGCTTGGGGGGCTTTTTGTTTGGGTTGGCTACTATGGCTATGGCTGTGAACGCTAGTGAACACGCCAGCCATAGCCATAGTAGCCAACCCAAACATTTATAACGATTAGATAACAAGTCTGCTTTACATCTATAAGCGTGAGAGAGTTCTCTTATTAGCAGATGGTCTGCTAATGGGAAGGTGAGAGATGAACACAACAACCCAACTAACTTGGAGAGATGGAGTGGAAGCAATAGACACTCTAGTATCTGCCGAGTTAGACAAGCAAGAGTATCCGCAGGAAGCGGTTGCTAATGCCGTAGTCGCTATGACTACTAACTTACAGCACCGAGATTACTTCTTAGGTCTAGCCAAGTGCGACAACCTAGAGGTTATGACCTCAGTAGCCGTAAATGTAATCAACCAAGTTGATAATGAAATGGATAAAGTGCCGTTCTATGCGTGCCTATCTGCTTTCTATTATGAACTTGGCGCAGATGAAAGTGCTAAGGAAGCGTTGGCTTTCGCACTACAAATCAACTCTCAATACAGTTTAGCAAAACTGCTAGACCGAGTTATTGAGGCTGGCTGGACAAACTCAGCGATGGGAACTATGCGTAAGGAACTACACCCAAAGGTCGTTGAGGGATTGGAACAAAATGCTGATACACCTATTACGGAAGGTGGCAACTAATGACCGCTAGAGTAAAAGTAGATAAGGCTATGCTTATCAAGGCTCTACAAGATAGATTAGCGTTGGGCGAAAAGGCTAACGCTATTCAGGAAAAGAACAACGCTAAGTATGAGGCTGAGAAAAAGGCTTGGTCAGAAAAGTTGGCTTCTTTAGCCAAGTCTGGCAAGTTGGACTTTGAGGATGTAAATGTATCTACTTGGAGAAACACCATAGAAATCAAATACACCTACAAAGAAACAACAGCCTTGCCTAAAGAACCTGAAAGAGCAGATAGCCCTGAAGGAACATTACCAAATCATCAAGCAGAGGAAATCAACAACACGATAAAACTGCTTAATATGACTACTGACCCGTTCGTTGGTGCGTCATTGTATAAAGATGTAGTGCGCTACATCTAACAAATACGATAGCCCACTTCGCAAATAGCGGAGTGGGCTATTTTTGTATTACCAAAATGCTATTTTGTTTGGGTCGGTAAGCATAGGTAGGGAGGTCTGGAACAGCTCCGAACTACCTATGCTTACCGACCCAAACATAATCGTTATCAAATCGTTACCAAATAAAAGCGATACGGCGTGGACAAAGAGAAACAAATAGTATTCAATGAGCGCATGGAGAGAGAGAGTGACACTCACGCCATAACAACTACTAGGGAAGGAAAGAGATAATGCCAAACTGGGTTGAGAACAGGCTTGTCATAACAGGCAACCAAGACAGTCTTGACAGGTTGAGGGAGTTAGTAGGACAGTCCTACACTACCTATAGCCAAGATTGGAATACCAACGAGGTATCGCAAGGAGAACATAAGGGCGTGTTCCAACTGTGGAACATTGTAAGCCCAACAGACTTAGCAAGTTACTTTGGCTTCAAGTCAGACGAGAAGTTTGCTGAGGAAAAACGCCAGCGTGAGGAAGCGAGCGCAAACATTGAACCAACGCAGGTTGGTGAAGTTATCCAAGTCATAAAGGAAGCCTTAGAAAAGAAGGTTACATTTGACATGCAAGAAAGTATGGCTCAGTTCTATCAAGACATACAGACTGGACAAGATTGGTATCACTGGAACATTCGGGAGTGGGGAACGAAGTGGGAGATTAGTCAGTCCACCTATACAGCCACACCTAACAAACTTATGTATTCTTACGCAACCGCATGGTCGCCACCTGTAGAGGCTATAAACAAACTTGCCGAGCTTTTTCCTGACCTGAACTTTACAAGTAGGTTCTTGGACGAAGGCGACAATTTTGCAGGAGAAATCCATTGGGAAGAAGGCGCACAAGTATTTGACACAGACTTGGAGATTAACCACGGTCTGAAAATGGAGATGTATGACTACTGCTACGCTTGCGACAGTGACAACATGGACGATACGGATTATGACGACCTTCGTAACGATTATGGCTGTGCTGAGTGGGGCAAACTTATCAAGATACCTACGACTGTAGAGGGGGCTGAGTAATGCCTTTCTACCAAGTTTGGGCTACTGTCCACCACGAAGCCACCTGTGTTATTGAAGCAAATGACCACGACCATGCCGTTGCGATTGCTACGGCGCTTAGCGGTATTGACTATGACAACCTTGGCTATACAAATGGAGCAGAAACAAGCGTAGATGAGATAGTTCCAACAGAGGAGAAGCCGTCCTCAACCTTCTACGACATTATGGAAAGCCTTTCATCAGAACCACACAGAATTGTCGAGCCTTTGCAAGACACATAGTTCTCCCTTCCCAAGTCGAGAGCAAACCTGCCCTGAGTCCCCTGACTCGGGGCAGTTTTGTTTGGGTTGGGCTTAATGGCTATGGCTGGAACGGCTTGTTTTGCTAAAAACCAGCCATAGCCATTAAGCCCAACCCAAACAAGCCTGTCAAGCCTCTATAACGATTTCATAACGAATCGGGAGAATCTATTGACAAGCAGAGGCTCGTTGTGCTACCGCTTTCTCAAAGAGAGAGAGAGCACAACAGGACTGTCAAGCTTGACCAAGCAAGAGAGAGAGCGAGCGCAGAGAGAGTGCGCCCCTTGTTACCTCTATGGATTAAACAGGAACATAACCCAATGGCGAGCGCATGGCTCAGCCAGCCCGACAAGCCTGCCTAGCCTGCGCCCTGCGCTCGCCAATGCGCTCGTTGGGCTACTGCCTACCAAACTTGTCGAGCCGTATTTATACGACCAGACCTACGGCTTCCCTGCCAGATAGGTAGTTACTACCCAGTAGCCAGCCTGCTCAGGAAATACGATTACTCTCTCTCTTATTATTACTATGAGGATTAAACAGGGAATTAAATAGGGGGATTGCTCACGACCGCCAAGCCCTGCTTATGACCACGCATGGTGAAACTCCACCACCGCCACCGCCACCAAAGGTGATGAGGTGACGACCCAGTTCGCACAACAGTTCGGTCACTTAAAAGCAGGAAACCGTTACTTAATCGTTATCAAATAAGGTATTACCTAATTCGCTATTTAATTGGCTATCCACTACCCTCAGACCACAAGGCAGTCACCCGATTGCCTACCCACACGAAAAGGAAACCCACTCCTAATGATTGCTCTATTAGTAGAAACAGAAACAAATGAGGGCAAGGCGCAAAGCCTTATCGCTCCTCTCAAAAATGAGGTGGTGTGTTATCACCGCCTCTCAAACGGAAGCCGTGGTCGTGGTCAAGCTTGGAAACAGACTTGCTTAGATGAACTACCACTAGACATGGTGACTTACATGCCAGTCGCCGTGCCACTTACTTACAAGGACATTGAGGGCTTGGCAGTCGGTCAGATTACAACCCTTGCCGTCAAAGCCATGACCGCCTTAGAACAAACCAGTCCTGTCGAGCCTGTGGACACACACCGAGCCGTAGTCGCTGACCTAACCCTTCGACTAATCGCAGGTGACATGACACTTAACTCCTATGTCAAAGACGGTCGCCGTAACAGTCCTGTAGTGCTAACTCCACTAACCAAACCTGTCGAGCCTGTTAGGGAAGTAAGCGCAGAGGCACATAAACAGCAGGAAGCACCAGTATTGGTTGGAGCAAGCCCAGTAATTATGGAACTAGCAACTATTCCAACATTAGATTGGTCTAAGAAATACATAAACAGAAAAATAAATGGGCTTATCGAATACGCTATTTATGACAACGCCATGACCAACAACGAGAACATACTAATCATGGGTCACGCAGGTAGCGGAAAAACTATGTCAGTCTTGGGATACGCAAGCACTCGTGGCTACCGCTATTACAATGTCTCTAGTCATATTGGCTTAGAGCCAACCCAGTTATTCGGTTCATGGATACCAACCCCTGACGGACACTTCCGTTGGCAAGACGGTCCTGTAACAGACTTGGTAAGAAACGGTGGAGTGCTACTTCTCAACGAAGTGAACTTCATGCCTGAGCGTGTCACCACAATTCTGTTCGGCTTACTTGACGACCGCCGTGAAATACAAATTATGGAAAACGGTGGTGAAGTTATCAAGGCTCACAAAGACCTCTTGATTATCGCTGACATGAATCCAAACTACAGAGGAACTCGACCAATGAATCAAGCTTGGGTAGATAGATTTCACCATAAGTTAGATTTCCCATACGACCACTCTATCGAAAGCAAACTAATCAAGAACAAAGCGTTGCTAGAAATGGCTACCAAACTCAGGGAGTTATCTAACAAGGGCGACCTTGATACTCCTATCTCAACTCGTGGTCTAGCCAACTTTATTAAGAACGCTACCAACCTAAACTTGGACTACGCCGTTTCCTCTTATGTAAATGGCTTCCTTGATGAGGAGCGAGAAGCAGTCAAACTTGTATTAGATACATACAAGCCGAACATTGGTGTAGAACTTGGCATTACTGTTGAGGTAGCACCAACTCAGGTAGATGAGGTGGCAATAAATGGCTAAAAGAACATTACGAGAACTCACCGCTCAACTATCTTGGCAAGAAGTAGATACGGAGTGGAACGCATGGTTGCGTGAGAATAACCCAACTTATCGTGAGAAAAATTATCAAGAACTTGATGAACTTGCTAAGTCCTCAGGTGTTGACATAGCAACCTTGCGTGAACAGAACCATGAGGAGTATCAAGCCCTTCGTGAGGAGTTCCAAGAAACCCTCAAAGAAATTGCTGAGGACAAGCAACAGAAACTAACTGTCAAGAATAACTTGTTAGATAGTTACTGCGCCGTGTATCAGAAAGCCGACCGTATCTTGACAGGTGGCTTGGACATTGAGGTTCGCATTGGAACACCAGCAGACGGAGTGGAAGCCCCTGCTTGGAATGACGGTAAAGTTATTTCTTTTAACGAAAGTATTATTAACGGCGTTGATGAAAATACTTTAATAGGATTACATGGGCTTAACTTCCATGAAGTCGCTCATCTCCTCTATTCACCCCGCATTGGTTCAGACTTAGGTGCGTGGGTCAAAGAAAACAATTATCAAACCAGTTTTAACATACTAGAGGACAACCGTGCCGAAACCTTCTTGGTAACTAAATACCCTGCTACTAGAAACTTCTTGTTAGCAACTCTTGGGGAATACATTATTAGGAATAGTGGTGAACGACTTGGCGATAGTTTTATCTTGTTAGCGGGTCGTAAGTATTTCTCATACGATTGTCGAACCAGTATTGGCAAGCTTTATGCTGAGAAGCACGGACTAGAGCAAGCAAAGAAAGTCTATTACTTAATAAATAAATACCGCACTCTAGTATTTCCTCGTGACTACGCTATTGCCAAAGAAATAATTACAGAGTTCAGTCCATTAGTTCCTGAGGGAACAGATACACCAAACGGTTGTGGCTCTCGCAGTCCACTAAAGAACGGTCGCCCTCAAACAGGCAAGGAGCAGGAAGCACTAAACATAAGCGACCCTGAAACCGACCCCAACCTAAACCCTGAGGACAAGAACCACTCACACGGACACGGTGGCAACGATGAAACAGACTTGCCTAAAGCAGAGCAAGCGGAACGCCAGCAAGACGCATTGGATAGATTGACTGATGAGGTCAACCGTGCCAAGAATAATAGTGATGTAATAAATAAAATTAAGGAAACACAAAAGTCAATTAGTAAATCAAATGCTAATAAGACAATTCTTACAAAGCAGAACGCTCCCCTCAAAAGTCCTACGGGCGGAGATGTAGCAACGGTCAGAGCGTTCGCAACAGAACTAGAACGCTTACGCATTGAGGCAGACCCAGCATGGGGATTGGAGAAGCCAAGTGGTCGCCTTAACAAGAAGCGAGCCATGAACGCAAACATAAATGACATAAACAAACTGTTCGACCGTTGGGAGCAGGGCAACGACAACCACGAGATTGAGGCAGTCTTGTTAGTAGATAAGTCAGGCTCTATGTATCGTGACATTGACGCAGTATCCCGAGCAGGTTGGGTGATTAAGCGAGCCATTGAGAAAATACAAGGTCGTGTAACTATCTTGTCATACAACCACAATTCCAAAGTTCTCTATGACGGTGATGAGAAAGCCAAGTCTGATTACAAGTCACTCGACTGTAGTGGTGGAACTAATCCTCACTTCGCATTGGTAGAAACCGAAAGAATTATGAAGGCAAGTATCAAGCCTACCAAGCTTGTTATTATGCTTACTGACGGTGGCTTCTATGAAGGTGATGAAATAATCCAACGCCTTAACGACATGGGAACAACTACTGTAATGGTATTTCTTGGTGAGCCATACATGCCGATAGAGCAACTCTCTCATGGAGCGCAGGTATTCAGGGCGATTGCTGACCCTAGAGGGCTTGTCAAAGTCGCCAAAGACATTGTGCGGAAACGCTTGCGTTCCTCTCGCTGATAGGCAATAATCGCCCCTAACACAAAAGTTAGGGGGGGTTATGCCCGATACTGTTTATTGTGACGGTTGCTATCAAACCGTCATTACCACTAATAAAGGAAACTGTCCAACCTGTTTAACAGACTTCTTTCTTTATGATTCTGTTGATGAAATAAAAAGCAACCACGAATTGTGGGAATACGAACTACACTCAGACCGAGATAACTAAGGAGCAACCATGCCAAAATACAAAGTAACACTAGAAGCACTAATAACGGCACAAGATAAAGACCAAGCGACCAACGCTCTGCTAAATGGTGATGAAGAACTTGTTGACGCCGTGTGGGTAATCAGCACAGAGGAAATTACTACTTTAACATTAGAAAGCGAATAACCCTGCCTACCCAAACTTTGATGGCGGCCAAAGCCCTGGAGCTATCGAAAAGCAGGGGAGTAGTAACTGTAATAAACAAATACATAAATAGAGAGAGGAAATAGCAAAATGACAACTGAACATTTCTTTGTAGTTCGTTACACGGAAGGTGAGGGGTGGTCTTGGGATACGGACACAGAGAGCGCAAACTTCCCTGACGGCACAATTTACTATCCCGAACTAAACAAATGGGAAAAATCAGGTAGCATTTTTAACTCTGACGAACTAACATACGAGAGAGATGAAACCGCTAGTCAGCAACTAGGGCAGGCAATACGGATAATGAACGGAACAAACTAATGGACAAAAAATACAGGTTCGAAGTGGAGTTCAGCCACGGCGGGACACCAACGTCAGAACAATTCAGGACTATGCTCGAACATCTGATAGCATGGTATACAGTCGGCTCGTCTGACGTGAGAGTAACGACTATTCCTTTCACTAAACAAACGGTGAGAGAGTTAGACGGAGTAAGCTAAACTAAACAAGACCTCTTGTAAAGGAGAGATAAATGGTAGACAAATCACATTACTACTTTACGGTTTCAAAGAACATGGAAAAGAGCGGTGCATGGCTTTCCGAGTTCGTAGCAAAAGACCGTGAAGGCAAGATTACAAAACAAGGTTGTAGCGCATGGACAACAAGTGCTAAGGCAAAGAAGTGGTGCGCTGAACAAATTGGGAGAGGAAGGTTGACTTGGGAGATTACGGCGTCAAACCCTGAAAACCAAAAGCCAGTAAGCATGAGAAACCATACTGAGGTGCGTGCATAATGCCAACAGAGATAATCCCAAATCCTGATTGGGGCAGACCCTCACCTAGTATTGAAGATGACGATGTCTATGAGTTCGAAGAAGAAGATGATGACTTTGATGAGGACGAATAGTGAGAGAGTTATTTAATATTTTAATGATGTATCAAGAATCTTTGATAGCCCTTCTCTTATCATTAACAGCTTTATTATTTAATTAAACTAACAAATAAGCCCCGCAGTTTAAGGACTACCGAGAGTAGCCAACTGCGGGGCTTTTTGTTTTTTAAAAAGAGGTGGGGCCCTAGCTACCCACTAACTAGGGCCCCTTTGGAGAGAGAGGTAATTGCGGTATTACCCTATCACACTATTTGTCAATTACTGAATTAGCGACTCTATCTCGCATAAGCTTAAGTGAAGCAATTTTATCTGGTCTAAACCCAGACCAATGGACATTTCCACTTACCACTACTGGAGTGTATGAATACCCAAGAGACTTAACAAGTTCGTAGGCGTTCTCATCAGTACTCACGTCAACGGTAGAGTACGGAATACTATCCCTGTCAAGATACTTTTTAGTAGCGTCACAAGCAGGGCAATCTGGTTTTGTGTAAACAGTTACAGTCATCATTTATTCTCCTTCTTAATAAAGCTTATCTCACAAGCGTCTGTTGTGCAATAAGCCTCTCCAATTGCATCGGCGGCCAGGCCAGCATAGACGCCAGCAAAATCAATTGGCATTAACTTAAATACATACTCCTCATAATCCTGTTTTGTTATTTGAGTATAAGGCATTTGTGGGTAAATAGTATTTCCCATAGGAAGGAAGGAGACTGTCTTCAGCTGGCCATCAAACATGTGCAGCACAGTTCCTACATGCTCTCCCTCGGTCTCTTGATTGAACGAAACTGTAACTGAAACTGAGTTATCGCTCCAATGGCGTTGAGCCATAGAAGCCAACGACATCTTCTCAAAGATAGTTACATCTTTCTCAGACCTTTTAGCCATAGACTCTACTGGGAAGAACACAACAGAAGTAGTGTTGGGAGATTCACTTGCTGGCTCAACAGTATAGTTAGCCATAGTGAATAGGGGAAGCATTGGGTCTTCATTACTAAACCTGATTGCTCTTAAGAAGTATTGACCGCCTGGAGTCCAATGAACTCCTGGAGATTCTCCAGCCAAGATTGACACAGTTCCCGAAGGCTTTACTGTTGTCATTTTAATTGATTCACGGATACCAAGCCACTCTGAGTAAAGCTTGTCATACCCTTGAATAACTGAATAGCCTGTGTCCATCCATTCACGAAGGACAGGTACACCTTTTCTGTCAGCAAAGTTAGCGATACCAGAGATAGAAGTTCCTATACGACGGTTACGTTGCATGATTGCGTTGGTTTCTTCCCAATGAGTTGGGAGAAGCGTAACAGTCTTGGCGTATAGATAGGCAAACTTAAGAGTTCTCTTAAAATCTTCAAGACTGTCATGTCTATTTAAATACGTTTCTACAAGTGTGCAACACTCAAATGATTCTAAAGACTGTTCAGCACAAGGATTGTAACCAGCGGCTCGCCAGTCTTTATTGTTAGGTGGGTCAATAAGGCGACCATACTTGCGAGTTACGTCCATCCAAATAACTCCAGGCTCTCCGTTTAACCTAATGCCATCAACAATTTTAGACAAGTCATCGCCAACGCCTACCTCTACAGAGTTGTTGGACATCCAAGCCCACCCTGGATTCTTAGGGTCATAGGAGTTACGCTCTGGAAATACCTCAGCGTTCTTAAGATTCAAGAAGTCCTCGTCATCAACCTTACCAAGCAAGAGCTCAGCTGAGCGGCGTACGTTGCCCGACACAACGCAAACTCCTATTAAATTTCCTATATCAGCAATATCAATTCGGGTTAAAGTATTTCCTTCTCTGCTATTAAACAGTTTATTAATAGACTCGTGAAGTCTCTTCAGCGGCCCCGGCCCAGCAGCTGTACCTCCAAATGTTTTAATGGGTTCCCCAGCTAGTCTAATTTGCGAATAATCGAATTTAGGCATTGGTTGTTCAGGTTTTAAATATGAGTTTAGTAATTGGCTTAGTGAATCAACCCAACCTTCTCTGGTATCCGCAATCACTGTCTCGGCATCTGAAGCCAACGGCTTGTAAATAGTAAACTCTTTGTCTGCGCCTTTGCTGTCAAATCCCACTCCAACACCTAGCATGCTGGCTTCCATTAAAAACGCAAATGGTTTTGCTGGGTTTAGTTTAGTCATCTCACTTGTGGACACAAATGCACAGTTCTGCAAAGCTGCACTGTTCTTTTGTTCGTTAACTACTGGTGTGCCCATCATCCACAGACCTCGGCCTGGGGGTGTCCACTTAAAATTAAACAATCGGTCAAAGGCTTCTTTAGCAGAGGCTTGTGCCTTTGAATCGTTCCAAGGAAGTCGGCTAGACTTGCAGTGGTCCTTCTGTAAGGAATACATGCCGTTGACTATGCGCTCGCATACATCAACCCAAGTCTCTTTGGTTCCATCTTCTTTTAATCTAGAATAAGTTCGAAGGAAAGTTACCTCTCCTACCGAGTTACCTGCCGCATCTTTATAACCCCAAGGTACTGGCTTTGCTCGGTATCCGTCTACGAACTCGTTTGCTAGTTTAAAAGAAAGTGCCATATCAATTCCTATTCTCGTATGTGTGTTGTAAATACAAAACCCCTGTGTGTGAGTTAGGGGGAGTGTCTTAGTCTACCTTTTTGGGAAAACTAAAACTGGTTCAGTTGGTTGTGCTTCTTCGTTCTTCTTCGTTTATAGCCATATCTAGAGCTAACCAATAGCCAGCTCCATCAATACGATTATCTTGTTTAGACTTATAAGACTCTCTAGCAAGTTTAACGCCGTCCATACAAAGTGCGACTTGTCTGTAGGTCACTTCGTATCCTAGTATCGCTGACCATATCTTTGCAATACGAGTGAAGTTATCTAAGGGGTGGTCGTACGCATTATTTCTATCTCCAGTAACTAATCTAGTTGCCTCATCTAGTATGTTTTTAGGACTACCCTGTTCCATATTGTTTTGGTCGTTCATAGTTACTACGAGTTCTCCTTGTCTGTGTCCGTAATCTGCTTAATAATCTCGTTAGTTTTGCTTTCGTTTAATCCTTCATTTGGTAATTCTCGAAGAGTTTGAGCCCTGTCTCCGAAGATGGCAGATAGTACTCCACCAGCTCCTTGACGCTCTACAGTCATACGAATAAACTCTCGTGAGTCGTCCAAATCTTTAATAGTTTTTAACATTTTAAAGAATCTGTCCATCTCTTGTCCGACGTTTGGGTCGGGGTATCCGCCGTTCAAATCTTCGCTAAACTTAGCGAAAGCCACTCTTTGGCCCTGCATTTCAAGTAAAGCGTTAATCAAAGACTTCAACTGCTCTTTAGTTTTAACCTCTACTGGTAAGTTAAAAGCACAGGTGTTTTGTGGTTTAAAAGCAGGGCAGTTAGCTGCAACAAAGCACGTATCGCATACACGCAAACTAGTGCTATTGGACCTTAGTGTGGTGACATCTTTAATAACCATGTTGCCGTCATCATCGGGTTCAAGTACTCTCTGAACCTCTACTCCAAGCACGGGTAAAACACCCATTTCTTCTGGTTTACGTTGTTCAAGTTTCCGCATACCAACCCCCCTCGGAGTAACTTCAGCAGGGGGTGTTTCCGCATTTTGTTGGGGTACTAGTTCATCACTCATAGTTACTACGTTCTCTCCTAATCGACGATGCCAATCCTCGTATTGTTGGTAAGACCAAACAGCAAGCTTTGATATTTCTACTGCGTCGTCTGCCAGTATCCTATCGAAATCTAGACCAGCCCGCTCGTATATGGACTTGTATCTAGGGCGTGATTGTTCTTTCATACGCTTAGGATAACGAAGCAGTTTTGTTCCATCCCAAACAATCGTTTCTCCACGCATCATGGGGGATAGCCAAGAAAGGGTGCTAGCGGTCTCTACAGGTACCTGTCGCAGGTTGTCTGGCTTGGCGCTAGCCAAAGCATGGAAAGTAGTTCCGTGTATGGTACTGAGTCGCCTAGTCTTTGCTGACAAACTGGTTTCATTTTCAATTAAATTTCCAGGCAAAGCTACGTTTAAATACCGAACTGCAAGGCTCTCTAAGTCCTCTCCATGCCATACAGGCCAGAACTTTTCCTCTGGCACATCGGACCAACTGGTAACTCGCTGCTCGTCTATGAACAACTGGGTAAGCTGTGGGTGGTCTACCTCAGTAAACCCCTCAATCCTGTCTAAGTTCTCAGCTACAAACGCTTCGTAATCAGCTGCAAAGTCAGCTAACTCAGCTTGAAGGAAATCTCGTTTAAATGGTATTCCAGCATTTAAAAAAAGCCTGACGTTGTCTGGAAAATAATTTTTTAGCTCGTATTTTATCGTTTTAGGCATGCCACGTCTTTGAAGGCCCCAGAAGCTGACTCCCATGCAGCTAGCTCCAGCTGCAGTCAAAATAGTTCTATTGCTAGGAACCTCTGCACCTAAATAAACTATGTTCATATACGTGGGTCCTCGGCAATAAGCTGAACCTGTCTATCTAGCTCGCCTTGAATGTCTTCCCAACTACGTCGTCCTTCACGCCCATCTGGTCTAAACTTGTGACTTAAGTACTTAGGGTGTAGAAATAGAAATACTCTTATTCCGTTTTCTATACATAATTTAGCCAATTCTAAATCAGAGGTAATTACTAAAAATATAGGGCCTTGTGCTTGAAGTTTTTGGACTTTAGCAAAATCTTTTTTATCTGGTTCTACGCTTTCTAAACCAGTATTGTCAATAAAACCATCTAACTCTGTAAACCTGTGTTCTCTACACCATCTAGATGCTTCTTTTTCATCATCTACGCCTAATACAACTTTAGTTCCGTTGTTTAAAGCTCTGTAAACAGAAATACCTTCAAAAATTGGTACTTTAGTATCGGTTCTTAAAACACCGTCCATAAAACATATAATTGACACCGTTTGTGCTCCGAATTCTTTTTCGTTTAACTGCGGTTAATACGTTGTGAAGCTGCCCTACGAATAAGAACGTTAGCGTCTGCTAACTCTGAGCCGTATGTTTTTTCAGAAAAAGTTTTAAAATCCGATTCTTTTAATTCTTTTAACTTTTGTAATCCTTGAACAATACCAGACCGTTTACCAGATTGCCAACGGTAGTTAAACCAATCACCGTATCCTTTTCCAGACTCACTGAATGCGTGTTTTCTTCCAGAGTGTATATCTTCATAAAGACCAACAGCCTGGGTCAACGCGTTCTCTCTTTCTCTTGAGGCGTTTACTCTAGCAGACTCGTTAGAAGATTGTTCTAATTTAGACATTGATGCGCCGTAGCGTTTTAGAATCTCAATCGCCATGTCTTTGTCTCGTTGTGTTTTTTGTTCCCAAGATGGGTCTACTACGAGTTCTTCTGTGGTTGGGGCAACAACCCACGCATCGTCAGTTAGTGAATAGGCAGCATATGGTTTTAAATCCAAAATATTTGGTTGGATGTTCACATAAAAAGTTAACTCGAACACTCCCATGAAATTTGCGGTTTCTGGATAAATCTCTTTTCTGAAACCCTCATTGAACATTTGGGAAATCTCTTTATTGCTAAATCTAGCGTAGTCTTCATTAGACTGACGGAATCCTATGAAGTCCACACCAACAAGGCAATCTAGGTCTGCAGGTTCTCTGTGAGCGGCCCATTGGTATGAAACACCAGAACCCGCTAACCAAACGTGCATCCATGACTCAGAGCCCGTAAAACGGGAGTTCACATGATTAAATAGTATTTGAAGGATAGAATTTCTAACCTTAGGGATTACTTTCCCATTTCTAAACAATCTAGGGTCTAATCCCGCAGAAGGCCTGCTAAAAAACGAGGTCTCCGCAGGTTCTAGCATGTTTAATCGTCCTCGTCTTCGTCTGGGTCATCAAGATGATAACGTTTAGCTCTTGGTTTAAAGTTTATATTATATTTAGTTGTTTCTTCTGGTCTATCTTTATTTATTCCAGAAACAAATCCGCAATCGGTGTGGGCTTCAACAAATCTTGAAGATAACAACCATAACGCAGTTTCATTTTCATTTTGTTCCATTTGCAATGATGCACCACAAGTGCAAATCATTTCTACGAACATGGCGAACCCCCTGTCGTTACAGTTTACAAGATTTTAGATTTGGCGTCTATCCAAAGCATCTCGCACTGAGGCCCCTACGCGCTGGCTATCCTCACCCCCAGTTTGCTTCAAATGTTGGGAAACAGCCCATGCAAGCTCTTGAGTACGTATCGCATCCCCAATCTCTTGACAGCCTTGCTTAATGTCTGTAACTACAGCCTGACGGTCTACAGCCAGAGGGGTAGTCAAATCAGTTACAGCTTTCCACACTCCGCTATCTAGTTTAATTAGTAAGAACGCAGTAACTCCAGAACGTTGAACCATCTCTGTATTATCAGTATTAGGTGTTTCTACTTCTTGTTCTTCTGTCACTTGTATAGTCCCTTCGACTCATGGTGCTTGGTCATATTAAACGATTTAACTGGACAAAAATCGCATAGATATATCTTAGGGCCTGTTGGAGTTGAAGACAACCCCGCATCTGCTCTGTCTTTAGCAGTTCCTGGTTTTAATACTTTCTTTTCTGACTTGTAGTCAGGGCACTGACCCTTAGGCCTATTATGTTGTCCGTAGCAAGCCATAGCGTCTTCTGCAAACTGCATCTTAGTTGCATAAAATTGGGTTCCAAAAGCGTCTAATCCAGACGAACCGCCACCTTGTATCTGTTCGATAACTTGTGGTCTCATTTTCTCAGACATCCAAATGACGGCTGGTACGTTGTATAAAACACCTATATGGTCTGCACCATGGCGCTCTACTGTTATCTCTAAAAGTACGTTACTTGGGTCTTGGTCTGCTGAAGGAAGTTCATCAATCGTTTTACAGGTACGACAAACTAATAGTCTAAAATGGGGTTCTTGTTCAGCTCCACCGTCATTTAAAGTAGACAGGTCTAAAACCATTTGATGCTCCTAATCGTAGAACGTGTAGCCTATCAGATAAGGCTAGTTATTTCGTATTCTTTTTAGGTTTCTTTAAAACTGAGTAATATCCACCAGCGTGGATTCTTAAATCGTTTGGATTAGTCTCACCAAGTTTATCTAACTTAGCTGCGGTTGCTGCTTTGTCGTCCCCAACTGTATGTTTGTACACATCTCGACCTTCAAACTCTGGTCTGTCAGGGATGTTTTGTAGTTTTTTAGGCGCGGCCACGTTTTGTACCCACGTCAGAACGGTCTCCACTCATAACGGTTTCTGGGCGGTCTTTATATGTTGCTCCAGCCTTATCTCCAGAAGCTGTACAAGAAGGGCAGGTTACATCTCCCTTTGAGGATTCCATAGATACAGAACTACCGCAACCTGGGGTTTGACAAGCTAATCTAGTTACACGTCGACTATCAATTACGCCTTTTTGAAGCGCTTTTCCAATTTGTTTACGATGTGCTTCTTTTTCAGGTCCAGTGCTTCTTTCAAAACGATTTTGTGCCTGTTGAACAAATCCGTGCTCACGTTCAGTTAGGTTGCGTAGAGGTCCAGTGTCGTCAGCAGCAGCACGGACTCTTAGATTGTTCTCTACTTTAGAACCCTTTTCTTCTTTTGCAATCATTCGTAAATCTTGTTCAAATACGCTATCAGAAGCTTCTCGCTTTGCGTTTGCAACTTTATTTCCTTTAGCCACTACAGCGCGTACTTCTTGTTCGCTTTGAGTTGGAAGTTCAATTTTTTTAAATTGCGCAGATACTGGCTTCATTATTTTGCTTTCTTTACTACTTTAACTGATGGCATTGGGTCACGATAATCGTTTGCTACGTCTTTACCAGTATTTACCCATGGGTCATTCTTTGCTGCTTCATTTTTTTCTTTTGCTGCAGAAACGGCCTTTCCTAAAACGGCTAAGCCTTCTTTGCTAGAATTAAATTGACTCTTACTTGGAATCACTTTGTTGCTCCATCCTTACCTTCGCCAAATTCGACTGCACGACGAACTACGTTTTGATGCTTAGATGTAGACGAGCTATATTTAGTGCTTGGCACGTGCCATCCAGCTTTCTCAGAATACCAAGCAATTGGTGTCTGGTACGAGTTAACTACGTACTCAGGGTTATGCTCTTTAAACTTTGCTGCTTCATCTTCTGGCAAACGACCTAGCCCTGTAGAAGAACTACCGCCTGAAAAGTTAGATGCTTTGAAAGGCTTTCTATTAAGAATGTGCTCTCCAGCATTTCTTTGATTGGCGCGGGCTGGCTTTGCCATATTAAGCTCCTGGGTTTACTTTGTTAGGAGCCTCTGAATTAATAAAATCATAATTCATATAAGGATTTAAACCTGCACGGTTTTGAACAACAATCTGGTCGCCCATACCTGGGGCTACAGTTGTGTTTGGACGACGCTTACGGTACTTACCGTCTGTTGCGCCTTCTAACATATCTGCGTTCTGTGAACGTGAGTTATTGACTGTCATGTTTACCTTTCTTAAGCCATTCTGTTAGCAACTGATTTAGCTGCTTTCTTACGGCCACATGGTTGACATAGGGTGGATGATAAAGATTGAACTGGATTTAATAGGGACCCGCAACTTCCGCATGGAACTGACCCGTTGTACACGGATAAACTTTTACCGGTTACCGGGTCAAGCACGTAGGGCATGCCTTCGCCTTGGTCGTCTAAATACGTAATTGTATTTTCCATAATCCTATTTTATACCTGTCCTAGGGTGTTTCGACTGGTGGACTCAGTAGTGTTTGGCTGCTGAGCATAATCAGTTCTTTCGTAAGTCCTGCTAGTAAGCTCAACGATATCCTCAATACTGTATTCCGTGTTCTTATACCCAAATCTAGGTGGAAACATCTCTACCTGAGGCAGGGGTGGGCGTACGTATTCTTGAATCTCTTCAGCCGTCATGTTGGCTACTTCTAAAGATTGAGTTAATAGTCTTTCTTGATTACTGGCAAATGGGCCAATATATGCTTGAGGAGGATACGCAGCTTTACCAGCCGCTATCCAAGGTCTGTTAGTAGACCATGGTCTTTCTCCATATACTCCATCAGGTGTATTTGGCATTAATTCCACCCAGGCTTTAATCTAGAAATTTGGTCAACGCGTCGTTGGTTTACTTCATATGGAGCGTTGTGTTTTGTATTTGCTTTACCATCATTTACTAAATGAGGTGCAGGTGCTAGTTTAGATACTGGTGCGTTTCTAGGTACAAGGTCTCCGCGACGAGCGGCAGCCATTTGTCTTTTAATTCCACGGTCTCTATCTAAACCAGAAGGATAATAATAATCTGATGGGTCAATGCGTTCTCCGCGATGCACTCCACGTTGGTAGGAACGTTGTCCTACACGTTGTTTCATTTTATCTAAGACGCGGTCAGAAGTTCCGTTAGCAAGGCCTCTGTCGTCACGTCGTGAACGTATAGTGCCTAGGTACCCATCTGGATACTCTGCGGAAGGTTCTCGACCCACACCCATACGTAAATAGTCGAGCTCAGAACGAGCAACAGGAACACCGCCGCCACCGTAATTAGTGTAAGTTCCATAGAGTCCCGAAGCTCCGAGACTCTGTACATTCTGATGGGTACCTGGCATACATACATAATACGCCTATCAGAACGTTAGTTAGCGGTAAACTCTTTTCCTTCGTGAACCGTCCAACCATCTAAAATGTTAATTGGCTGCAGTATAAAATGGCCATCTTCCCTAATCCAGCCAATCATAACTCCTTGTTGCCAATCTTCCCAATGCTTTACTGGACGGCCTTGCTCACTAAGGCCACTGCCATAAGAAGGGACTGCTCCGTCCACACGGCATAAACACCCTGGACTTGCTGAAACGCTTCTGATGGGACCGTCTTGGTCATGTACAGTTTTATATTGCATCTCCTGTCTGTGTGCGTGTCCAAAAATTGTAGAAATGTGAGGATTCTTGTTTACATACGCACTGGCTGTTGAACCCCCAGAGCGAACGCTGGTTCCGTGGATAGCTCGTAGACTTTTATTTAACCAATACTCTCCTGCTGGATAGGCGCCAATATACTTGACCTTTAATTCGTCTAATCTGAGTAAATAAGGAATAGACATGACAGGCCAAGAATCTGGCTTTGGCATAGCCCTTTTAATACCTTTAGATGCCATGGCGTTCATAGTAATAAACTTACTCATACGACAATCATGGTTACCTTCAATTAAAACAATTTTTGCATTTGGACAAGTTGCTCTTTGTTTAGCTAACAACTGATGTCCGTAATCTATAGCTGGTTGTACTGTGTGTGCGAACATTTCTTCTTGGGCATACTTACCCATAGTCGGTAAATCTAAAAAATCTCCTAAATGAATAATTTCATCTACACCATATTTTGCTTCTAAATACGATAATAATTGAAAGTGAACGTCAATTGCGGCCTCGTCATGAAACGGGTCTAATGTACCGTCTTCATACTTTCTGTATCCAATTTGTGGGTCTGGTACAAACATAACTAACTTGTATTGACCTTTGCTAGACTTTTTATCTTTATACACAGCTGGTTTTATAACTGTAGGTGAAGCCTGTTGAATAGGTGGCCAAAGCCAAGCTGTTTCAGGGACTTCAGTTTCTAAAAGTGTAGTTAATTTTTCTACTAGCTCACTGGACAAGTGCATCTCCCTCTAATATGAGTTACGAAAGAAGTTCTTTTAAATGGTAAATTGCTATTTTCTTCACATATGTACCTATAAGCTACGGAAAGGTTTGCATTTGGACTTTTAATCAACGAATCAAATGCTTCTTGTAATTCTTTTGGTTGAGTAATTAACCATACCTTTACAACACAGCCATTTATAGAGCCTTCTTTAGCTATATTTAATATCTTTTCAGATAACATAGGCCTCTCCCATTCATGCTTAACTACATGAGTGTCATTAGCCTAACACACTTTAACAATTATTGGCGTTACAAAACGAGAAAATGCAAATAGGACCGAGCCGTTAGGCTTCGGTCCTATTTCGCTATTAAGTTGTTAGTTTGCTAAAGCGTCTGATGCACCTGACGAAAAGTTAGGGGCTTGACGGTTTAGCGCAGCAGTAAATACTCTGCCGTTAGCTTGTGTCATTCCTGCAGCAGGGTCTTTGTAAGTAGGCATTGCAGTTCTAATACCATACGCACGTGCGCCAGCTGCTTTTACATTCTTACGTGAAGGTTTTGCTTGTGCGTAGGGGTCGCCAGCTTGAGCGCCCTTCTTCTTAACAAGCTTGCCAGAAGTGCCTTCAGCAGAAGCGTTTCGTGCTCCGCGGGCAGCGCTGGTTTCCATCGTAGAAAACTTGCTCTTTGGTTCTTTCATTTTATACCTCTTCGGCCTAAGAGTTGGTAATACAACAATACGGCCTTACTCTTGAAAAATAAGGCTTAACTGACTGCATTAATTCTAAAAACGATAGCACTGATAGTGTCACCGTTACTTTCAACTGAGGCAAACCCCGGCACACAGGCTAGGTCAATACCTCTGGGAGCGGTGTAGCCTCGAGCAATAGCAATCGCTTTCACAGCTTGATTTACTGCGCCTGCGCCTACGGCTCTAATCTTACAAGTATTATTTTCGTATATAGCATGTGCAATAGCTGAGGCCACGGATTGTGGGTTACTGCCTGCTCCTACGCGTAATACTTGCTCTTCTTGTATTTCGGACATGTAGTTCCTCTGTATTCGTCTAGTAGTACTCCCGTGAGAAATAATATACGGCAATTTAACTACTAATTAGGGGTGTAACCTGGACTATCTACTAGGGTGGGCGCGGTGGCTAAAGACCCGCATAGGGCACACTCCATGTCTAAAAAGTACATAGAAATCTCGTAGTCTTCAAACATAGCTTTTACGTTCCACAGGGTTGACCCACAAACACAGACATGGGTCGGGGTTCCACGCATATCCATGGCTGCCTCGTAATCAGGCTTTAAAGAGCTAATGGGAATAGGCTGGTCCATAATGCTTAAAGCTTAAGGCTTTTCTCTATATTTAGGGTCCTGTATGTTGTTGTAAATATCTTTTTCATAAGAAAGGCCGTGCCTTCCAGCAGCTAAATGAGCGAGCGCGTAAGAGTCAGCAGCGTTGTCGTCAGTAAACTCTACACCCCATTTTTTATACACGTGAAGCAGTATTTGATTTTTCTGAATGCCGTTGCCCTTGCCAGTAACATATTTTTTAAGAACTGTCGGTGGGATTATGTAGGGATACTTGCCGTGAAAATTGTCAAGACCCATAAAACAAGTTAACTTAACTAAACCGCCAAGTTCTCCTGCCATGTTTGCCATTTGAGAGCCGTAAGCGTATCCCTCCATAGCAACTACTACTTCCTCAGCATCTTTAGATAAAGTTTTTAAAGTGTTCTCTAATGAACTACCAATCCAGTACAGCCTATCAACGTGAGAGCCAGGAGCCTTGCTGACTGTAGTCATCCAATCACCTGTATCTATGTCCATAGCAGTAAACGCAAAACCTGAATAAGACTGGTCAATACCTATGGCTAATTTTTTAGCCTCTTTTGTAAGCCCACCATCAAAAAATTTAATGGGTGAGGTCATGTTGTAAATTTCTTTGCTCGGGTCTTAAAGTTATCGTTAGAAGTTCGTCTTGTTAGCTCTCGGCTACATACTGAGCTTCCTCTATCGTAGTTGTTAGCCATAGTTTCAATAAGTTTTCTATACGCAAACTTTTGCATATGTTCTTCTTTTAACTGAACTACATCCTCATCTGAAGCAACCTGAGGACGTACAGTAGTCAATTTAGAAGTGGCGGTCGATAACGTTAGAAAAGTAGTAGCCTCTGCTAACTCTATTCGTCGTTCTAGCTCTTTCTCATCAATAATTGCACAAGAAAGTTGAGTGTTAATAAAGTCTGAATACGCAACAAATTTGGTATACAGCTCCATTAAATCTTCGTCACCTAATTCAGTTATATTGCTAGGTATAGTTGGCCTACTTAAATCAACCTCTAGGTCAACTATAAACCCTTGTTCTTTGAGTGTAGTTAAGGCGTTACTACTAACGGAATCTGCAATCAAACTACTTTTGCTCATCTTTATACCCCTTACATCCTTGACACAGCATCCTACCACCGTTGTTACAATCTGGAGGAGTTTTGGTTTTTACTGCTTCTACAATCATTTTAGCGGCGTCTAGTACGTGGTTAATTCCCCAAGAATCTTTTCTTATAACAAACTCTTTTACTTCTTGGTTAACTTTTGATTCATAAATGATTACCGCTTCTTGAGGAGTAACCTCGTGGTCAGATAACTCTAATAACTTTAAATACAATTGAACTTGAGAAATGTGAGATTCAAATGGTGTTTCAATAGCTTTCCAAGCAGCAGCAAAATCAGAATCTGCTTTTACAAGCCCTGGTGAGTAGTACCTCATACTTCCAATACCAATAGACTTTACTTCCAATAGAAGTGGTTCACCAAAACCAACAAGCCATCCATCTGCGTGTCCTGTAATCATTAACTCTTCGTTATCTAAAGGGACTTCTCTGTATTTCTTAGGGCCTTCATGGTCAGCAGCAAACCCCCAATACGTTAACCCCGTATCTTTCATTTCCCAAAGACCGTACAAAGTTCCCATGTCTTTAAACACGTCTTGCCAAACTTCGTGGATACGATGACCTTCAGCAAAAATCATATGTTGATTTAAAGTTATAGGTCTTGGTGCAGGCTCATGTCCAAGTAAATGAAAGTAAGAAGCTCTGTGACACCAAGTAGGGCTGACCATAGCGGACGGGTGCAACAAATCACTTCTTCTACTTGCATCACGAGGTGTAGAAAGAACATGTCTTTCTACTTTTCCTAACACCCTGCTGTTTGCTTTACCTGCTTTTAAAAACTTATCCAAAGCAGTACTTTTTTCTGTTCTTAGAATCATCTCTCCTCCTAGAGGATGAACTTACCACAGACTACTTCTTTGTGCTATCTGCAATAACCCATTCTTTAAGCGTCATTCCCTTTTTTTCTATTTTTCTTTTTAACGCGTTACGCTCACGATGACTAAGTCCTCCCCAGATACCATGGGGTTCGTCAACTCTATCTGCCTCAAGTAAACATTGAATTCGTACTGGGCATGGCGGTCTACCATCTTTGCCAAAACACACAGCTTTTGACCTGTCTGCTATTTCTTTATATAAATCTTTATCACGAGGGGGATACCAAAGTTCAGTATCCATACCACGGCACTTGGCGCTATGACGCCAATCGTCTTGGGGTTCTGCAGGCAAGAAGTATGCTCCTTATATAGGGCTACTCCTCTTCCGTGTGTTCTCGCTCCAAGTCTATCATGTTTAGCAGCGTATCTCGAATCTGCAGGAAGTCATCCTCTAGTAGTACTACGTAGTTCTCTTTGTTTAAACTGAAACCTAGTACAGGCGTTCTGCTGTCTAATATAGCTTCTGTAATAATCTTTTCAAGAACATCGGCTTTCATTGTGAAAGACTGTTTACCAGTCCATTTATGCTCTATTAAAAGGTCTTTAGACCTAACGTCGCCTTTACGTTGCCAAAAGGCCCCAGAGCCAGCATTTCTGCCACCTCCAACTTTTTTAGCTAATCTCTTTTCATGCTTTAGAGATTGTTTTTGACCCTCACTCTTCATCAAGTTCAACAGTCGGGTCAGCACCTAAAGTGCCTTTGTTTTTAACAACGTCCAAAACTTCTCTTTCTAGCTCTTCTTTTAAATCTATTTCTTCTCTTAAAGAGGCTAACAAAGCGTCTGCACCTTGCCATTGACGACCAGCGTATCTGTAGTACGCCCCAGCTCTTTTAATGATTTTGTATAAATAACCAATAGCCACAATTTCTTTGGCAAAATCATAATTACCTTTAGGAACTGCGCCACCATCAGCAAAATAGAAATCTACAAAAGCTGATTGAGATGGTGGAGCAGACTTGTTCTTTTTTGTTTGAAATTTAATAGTCTGACCAATACGACGCTTTTCTTGACCAGTTCCCACTTCAACCCAGTCATCTCGTTTAACTTCTACACGTGTAAAGAAAAAGTAGTTCTTAGCCTCTCCTCCAGGAGTAGTGCGAGGGTCTCCGTAAGTAACACCTATCTTCATACGGTATTGATTAATAATTAACCCAACAAAAGGGCGCTCTTCTTTAATAAGACTGCGACTACCAGCTTTTTCCATTTTTCTAAAAAACTTAGCCATTAACGACGCAGCACGGCCAACAGTAAACTCTTCAAGTTCTTTTTCGTCTTCAGCAGCCGGAACCAAAGCCGCCAAAGAATCAATAACCACACAATCTATCTCCTTTGTTTCTACTAAATCTAAAACAGCAGTTAAAGCAACTTCCATTACGTTAGTTGTTAAAACATGAACTCTAGACAGGTCTACTCCGCACATCTCTGCGTATTCAGGAACCCATTGTTCTGCTGCTACCCACACAGCAGTAAAACTAGGGTATTTCTTTTGATTAGCGGCAATAGTTTTAAGAGCTAATGCTGTTTTTCCATTACTGGCTTCACCAACAATTTCATGCCATTGATTTGTAGGCCAACCGCCACCTAAGATTACATCTAAAGCAAGTGAACCTGAAGTAATTCGTGTACTAGGAATTACGTCAGACGCAACTACAATTGTGCCTTCTCCGTATTTTTTATTAATTAACGCCAATACTTTATTAAAACTCATTATTCAATCTTCCCAATGATAGTTGTTGGGTTAAAGTTATTTGATGTGTCTATTTGTTTAGTTGGTTCAGCAGCACCGTTGCTAGGCAGCCGAACACCTGGAGTTCCAGTTCCTGATTGTTGTATTGGGTAACCGCACTCATAACATCTTGCTCTTGTATCAGGGCTTGATTTTCCGTAGTTTCCACTCCCACAATGTGGACATCTTGAACTGGTCATCGCGCTTTCTGGCAGACGATTTCCAGATGGGGTATGCGTTTGTGGAGCGGGTTGTACAACAGGAGGAGTGTTTTGAGGTATATACGGTGTACTTTGAGGAGTCGTAGTATTCGTTCCTAATTTTTTTGACCACCAATCGCTCATTTGTTATCCATTTCATCTATGTCTGTAAATGTACCAGATATGTCAATTAAACCCAACTCAGCAGCTGCTGCGTAACTAGATATTAGCGCAGCAAACCCAATATTTTGATAGAACTGTGTTGTTTCAACAAGTCCAGTATCTACCTCGTCTTCTGGCATACCGTGTTTTATCATGTCAGACTTTTGAACTTCAGCAATAGCTTTTGCGTTTAACTCTGCCATAACGCTTAAAAAAGGAAGTATAGGAATAACAAAACCCATCCTGTTAACGCTATCTTCTTCTTCTTTTTCTTTACCTTCACTACTAATTGGGTTTAAATTAAATACTTTACCCCCAAATTTATTTGGCTCTTCAATACCCATATCATATATGTACCATCTAGCTAATGTAGATAAAGGAACTGAATCTCTAGTTACTACCCAGTCAGGCTCTTTGTTTTCGGAAAACCTGTTAAAAAATGGAAACTTCATTTAGCATCTCCCCATCTTTTAGCTACAGTAATATCAGCAATCAATGGAACTTTTAACACATGAATACCCTCCATTGCCTCTCTTAGTTTAGAAACTGTTTCGTCTACTAAGTTATCTGGAGTTGTTACAACCAGTTCGTCGTGGACGGTAAGCGTAATCTTAGCCTGTTTTGGTAACATTGTATGAGCCCGCACCATAGCTATTTTAATAATATCTGCGGCGCTTCCTTGTATTCTAGTATTAAAAGCTTGACGTTCTGCTCCAGCTCTAACGCCTGGGTCCTTAGAAAATATCTCTGGCAAATACCTACGTCGACCGGTTATGGTGGTCACATAAGGAGGCCTGCCTTGTCTAGTAGCCCCTAAAACTTTAGACCTGTAACTTGCTACAGTCTTAAATCTCTCAGAAAACTTATTAAGCAAGTCGCGTGCTGCTGCTACAGAACAACCTATAGACTTAGCAATCTTGTCAGGACCTACTCCATAAGCCATAGAAAGAACTAGGACTTTACCTGCTTTTCTGTCCACTCCCATGGTGTCGCCAACTGTTGTATAGATGTCTCCACCTTCTAGATAGTTCTTCATCATAATTGGGTCTTCACTAAACGAAGCAATTACTCTAGGTTCAATCTGAGAATAATCGGCTACTACTAAGGAGTGACCTTCTGGAGCAACAAACAGGTTTCTAATAGCTTTTCCATTTGGTGTGTGAGGGGCTGGAACGTTTTGTAAATTTGGGTTTCTACTAGAAAAACGGCCTGTCTCTGCTCCGTGTTGGATAAAATCACAATGAAGTTTTCCGTTTATTAAAAGACTATCTTTATGTTCTATCTTAGATTTTCCTGAAACCGTACGAACTACATCGCCACCTAAGTATGGAGTTACATACGTAGTCAAAAGCTTGTTTAAATCAGAGTACTCAAGTAACGCGGTTACTAATGCGTCTTTGTCTCTGTATGGTTCTAAAGCCTCAGCAGATACCGAATAATGCTCTATTAATAGCTCTTTGCCTGCTTTAGCTGCATCTTCTCCCTTTGGAGTTAAAATTTTAGGTTTTAGACCTCGACCACCTTCGTCCTTAGGTCCATACAAAATGTGTTGTTTTTCTTGATTAGAGTTAATATTAAATTCACGAGATGCGGCTTTCCAGATAGAAGCCTTAGTCTTGTCTAAATCTGACTCTAAAGATGCGTGTAAAGAAGACAAAGCTTCTACGTCAATTACAGCACCTGTAAGTTTCATATCACAAAGAACTCTAAGAACGTCCATCTCTAAAGAAAACACCTTAGTTAAATCAGCAGCCTCTAGTCGTGGTTGTAGCGTTTTCCAAAGTAAAAATGTGTACTTAGCGTCTAAATAGGCATACTTAGCAACTTCTTCAAAAGAGTACTTTTCTACCTCTTTTCCTACACCTTTGACCATCTCATAGTTGAACTCACGCTTTAAACAATCGTCCAATCCGCATTTATTTTTATTACGGTTGTCTACAATAAAAGAAGCAACCATCGTATCAAAGTAAGCTGGTTCTGGTACTCGACCTTTGTAATACTTAGCAATAGAAGTTAAATCAAAAATTAAATTGTGACCTATAGTCAATTTACTATCGTCAAACAACAAGGGCTCTAAAGCAGAAAACACTTCGTTAGGAAACAGTTGGTCTGGCGCTGGTCCAAATATTTTAGTGGCCTTCTTACTATCTCTTGAATAGTCGCTAAGCCGTAGCGCCAAACCCTCCTGTTTTCTAATCTCTCCTTGTCCCGTGAGAGGAAATACTTCTTCTATAAACTCTCCGTTTGGATGTCCCATAGGAATTACATCACAACGACCATGCGTTGCAAAAGTAATCCAAAGAACTTCGTTTACTGGAGTTAGACCTCTTTGTGGTCCCACAGTTTCCACGTCAAAAGCAAAAGCGTCTTGAGTTAGATAGTGACTAACCATTTCTGATAAAGCTTCTGTAGTGGTAATAATGTTCATATTGTGGGTTCCTTTTTTAATAGCAGGATAGGGCACGTCCTACCCTGCTATTAAGTGTTAAAGTGATTTAGTTTTTAGATAAGTGAATTAGCAATTTCGTCCAACTCTTCCCAAGTTGGTTTACGAATTGCATCAGCGGTGTATGGTTGTGTGTTTTCAACAACCGCAGCAGCAGTCTCTGGATTAATTTTCCAGTCTTCTTCCAAGTCACGCTCTTTAATAGGGGTGATGGTGTAAACAGTTGCAGCCATCTTTCCTGTGCGAGAAATCGCCCAGTAACCCTTTGTAAGAGGTCCTTGAGGTGAGAAGTGAGCAGCATGTAGAGCCTGATACAAACGAGAACCTGCAATTAACATTTGACGCTGAGGTCCTTCTTCAGCACTAAAGTTAACAACAGAAAATGCTCTCTTGTTTTCTGGCTTACTCCCAAGCTTTACACACAATGGGTCGTTTGCTCCAAGAGAAACGTATGAACGCTTTCCTGAAGTCTTTTGATTAAGGAAGTGTTGCTTATAGATAGCAAACGGACCTTCTTGGTCCAAGAATTTGAAAACTTGAAATTCGTTTTCAATTAAACGGGTCTCTACAGGAAAATCTCCCATAGCAGTAGTTAGTTTTTCAGCAGCATCCCATCCTGATAAAACAACATCATCAGAAGCGGACTTGGTAGTTGATTGAGCAGGACGCTCATCGATTGATTCTTCGGCCACATACGCATTGGCATCTGGGGCAGTTTGTTGAATAGCCATTTGGCATTTCTCCTTAGTTAGTTTCGGTTGTGCGGATTTCATTCCACACCTCGGTTATCTTGTCTGCAAGATTCCGGTGCGTAGATAATTCTACTCTATCCGCGTGTAGCAGTCCAGCCGAGGCAAATATTTTTACCACGGCATCCACCATCGCTTTACTGTATAGCCTTCTACCAACGTAGGTTTTTCCATTTTTACCCACAGTATCTGGCATTCGGTAAGGTGATTGTGGAAACTTACCTTGTTCCATCCATTTACGCAAGGTTTTAGGTGAGCGGTTTATGGCTTTAGCTAAAGACCCTAATGTATATAGTTTTACTTTTTGTCCGTTTATGAACTTTTCAAAGTACTCGTCTTCCCAAGGCACAACTTCTACCGTAGGTTTTTCTGGGACGGGTTTACGACGTTTGCGTTTGCTTCCAGGATAAAAAGCGTCTAATTCGCTAAAAGTCTCTTCAATAAAGTCATTAGGCAATTTACTTCTCCAAAATTAAAGCCCAAGTAACCTTCTCTGGAAACATTGAATCAATGTCAGAGTCGGTCAATAGTCCTTCATAGTATGCAGCCATAATTGCGTCTTCATCTAGAACCTCTACAGTTTTAACGCAACGTTCTTTTAGAGATTTAGTTGTTAGAACAGTATCTGCCGTTTCTTCATTAAAAACTTTAGAAGCACGACGTTGTTTAACAATAGACTTAGTTCCTGTTGTTTCTTCATTAATTGGAAAAACAATATGGCCTTTGTCTGTAGGCTCTCCGTAGTTTTCTGCAACAGCAAAGATACGACCTTTAATGTCGTCTTTTCTTTTGTTTAGGGAGTCTATTTGGTCTTTAAGAGCTACGTACTGACGTACTTCACCTTTTACGATTTCTAACTGCTCATCAAGTAGAGCATCTACACTATTGTCTGGCATTTGTACCTCCTATTAGGTTGGTACAAACTTAATCAGGTAGTTACTCCTTGTCAACCCCAGATACGTAATTATTCAAAGCTTCAATAATGACGCTGGTGACTGTGACCTCTTCTAGGGCAGCCTTCTTCTGGACAGCTGTCCACAGCTCGTCAGATACGCGGATAGTACGCGTTGGAGTTTTAGGTGCATTTGGCATTAAACTATTTTAACAGGTATAAAACCCTATTTTCCGCCCCAACCGCTGCCTTTAAATATTAAACCAGGAGCTGAGTATATTTTAGACATTAAAGTGTGACATCTAGGGCATCTCATTTGAGCGTCCTCGTGAATGGAGTACTCCCCAGTGCCGTAGGCTTCACAGGACTCACAACGAAATTCGTAGGTTGGCATGGGAGTACTCTACACGGAACTATCTAATAAAAACTTTTTAAGACTACTAATGGTCAAGTCAACCCCGCCTTTGTCGTTTATGCCCGTTCCATCTAAAACAGCCGAGGCCACAGCGTTTTTTTGCTGTAGGGCTTCATACTGTCTCATCTCTATAGAACCGCTCACAAGGATGTCTTGTATGACGATTGTGGACCATTCTGAAGACGCTCTGTTGATTCGTCCGTTCCTTTGAGTAGCCAAGCCAGAAGACCAGGGAAGGTCGTAGTTGATAAGAAGATTAGCAGATGGTAGGTCAACGCCATAGCCCCCAGCATCAGAGCTAACGAGAACCCTAACATTAGGAGAAGTATTAAATTCAACTTTGTGTTCCTCTTTAGTTTTAGAATCTATCTGTCCAGAGTAGACCCTGCATATATCGGAACCAAGCCTATCAATAATCTTGTCAAGCATCTCTACGTAAGTACAAAAAATGACAAGTTTGTTAGATTCATCTTGTTCTAGGAAATCTTTAGAGTAAGCAATTAACATGTCTAATTTAGTCTCAGGCATTGATTCTAAAAGGCCTTCGTCATCAAGTTGAGCTGCGTAAGCAGACCCTTCCCCTTTAGCTAACCTGAACTTATCAGCACTTGATTTAATTA
>Ga0164292_10000439_pt1 | contig 32385 bp, 43 predicted proteins | sample GEODES117metaG_FD_111486 | JGI IMG/M metagenome (GOLD analysis project Ga0164292, IMG submission 111486) | Eutrophic lake water microbial communities from Lake Mendota, Wisconsin, USA - GEODES117 metaG | ecosystem: Environmental > Aquatic > Freshwater > Lake | place: USA: Lake Mendota...
GGGGAGACCTCGCCAACGCACTGGTGACGATCCGTGAGTGTGCGGCACAGCGTATCTCCCTGCCTGCTGGGAAGGTGAGCCACGCCGCGAGTGTCCTGTATGACGAGGGATTAGCGGTAGACGGCTCTGTAGAGTTCCGCCCCGCCCAGCATGAGGGTAAGCACGGCTTTGAGGTGATTGCCCCTATTGGTGTCTGGTTATCGTACGAAGAGATGGAATGGCTGCTGAGCAAGACGAGAGAGGCGCACGAGCGTGCAGGGAACAAGCCCACTCGGGATGCTGTTATGTCGGAAGTGGGAGATGTCGGAGCAGGGAAGACCCGTCTAGGGCAGTAACCTACAGGGCAGGCTCTTCACGTGGTATGACGCCGTTTTCCAACAGACCCCCCTTCTCACTATTTTCTATCCTGCGTTTACTCTCAAACTCTCCATATGTCGGAAAGTCGGGAAGTCGGAAGTCCGTGTATGTTGGGCTTAGCGATGACCAGAGGAAGTTCCCTAGTTGTAATCGAGAAACAGTCAAATAATAGACGGTACAAAATCCAGTACGGTCATACGGGAAAGAGTGGCTCCGTCTCTCTGAGTTTTTGTTTCGCTCTCTCTATGGCGAAGACACCTTTGGCGTCCAGCCTCACGGCTGCGGGCTCTCGCCTCACGGTCGAGCCACGCTGCGGCGAGTCTCGCCCCTACGGGCTTCGATCCCTGACGCGGATGCGCGAGTTGAGTTTGACCACAATCACGCACTGGTGTAGGATACAAACATGAGCAAAAACAAGCACAACGACTTCCGCACTTACTTTGCTGGGTTGTACAAAGAGGCGGAGGAAATTCTCGTGGGGCGACAGGCTCAATACGGGAGAGGTAACATCGAGAGCCTTGGGGTTCCTGGTGTCTTCTCCCGTATGAGCGATGACAAGGTGAGCCGCATCAAGAAGGCACTGAACGGGCAGGTTGTCAAGGGGCGCATCATTCTGAGCGAGGAGTCCCTGAAAGAACTCCAGCACCCCTCCGTTCGTGACGCTCTGATTGACTCCGCTAACTATTGCTTAATCTTGCTATGCCTTATTGACAACAAGTGGTCTGAACTGGAGTTGAGCGAGGAAGACCGCAAGAAGGGTTGACAGTGTTGCTACTCGCCCTCTTGCTTCTTGGCATTGCTGGTGTACTATGTGCCCCCACTGGCAAAGCGCTCGTTAGGGCGTGGAGATACCAGCGGCTGAGCGACATGGGGGTCCAGCGTGCGCGACAAGTTGCAGCAGTATCTCGACTCGATTCTCCCCCTGCTCAACTTGAAGCAGTGGACGATCAAGGTTAGCAAGGACATTCCTAGCGACGACGCTTGGGCTGACATTGAGGTAAGCGAGAACCTTTGGGAAGCCACCCTTCGAATTGGCGACGACTTCTTCCGCGAAACCCCTGAAAGCCAACGCCGTATTTTGGCGCACGAAATGGTGCACGTTCACCAGGCTCCTGTTGAACGATTGGTAAACACGCTTGAAGGTGTGCTAGGATCACAAGCGTTCGAGATCTTGGATAAGGTTTGGGACACGGAAACTGAACGCTCAGCAGAATCGCTCTCGTTTGTGATTGCAGAGATGTTGCCTCTGCCAGAACTGAAAGAGGGGAGGAAGCGCTCGTGACCAACCTTGTTGACGACATTGAGAAGTTCCTTGAAGAGCCCGCGTGGGAGAACTGGCATTTTCATTCCATCAAGCGCACGTATACTGACCACGACATCCCGCAGTGGGCGGTATACATCGCTTACGACGATGGCGGAGACCCACGGGGGCTAAGCATCGTCACCCGCGGAGAGAGCCTCTACCAAGCCCTGCGCGACATGATCCTAGTGGTCAGCGACGGGTCCCCCCTAGATCCATCATGGTATTAAGAAAAGTCCTCCGCTGGTCTGGCACGGGGTGGTACTGCCCCCTGAACGAGGAGCACAAGGGCATGTACTGGATTCCCTCTAAGCAGGGCGACCGCATTGGCGGGTACTACTACTGCGCCAGCCAGGAACATAGTTTTGTCTACGCTACCCGCGAGGCGACAAAGAACATTTGGAAAGAATCTGAAATTGACGCCCTGAGGGAGGAGATGGAAAAAGAGCCACAAACACATGTGGCAGGGCTTGACATTTCTGGGGACTTGTCGTAAAGTAGGTCTCCCTGCTGGGGAACACTTACAAACGGGTAAAGGGAAGGACCATGTGGGAATTCTCTGCTCGCGAGTGGAGCGGTTCACCATAACCCAGCAGGGGTTACTGCGCCTATGATGTGCAGATAGATGGGAGGTAGCATGGCTACAAAGAAGATCGTTGCAAAGAAGGCAGCACCAAAGAAGGCAGCACCAAAGAAGGCTGCGGTCAAGAAGGCTGTCAAGGCGACCGCCAAGAACACGGCAAAGTTTGAGTTCCCTGTTGCAGGAATCATTGTTGCGCGCATCGTACTTGCGTTGGTGCTTGTTGGCATCGCCGCATACGCTGTTGCAAACCAGTAGGGGGAAGCATGGCTACGAAGAAGAACGCAAGCGTATCTATCTCAGCCCCCTCGTTAAGCACGGTGAGCCCTAAGGTGAAGATTGCTGGAGCAGCCTTGCTTGGGATTGCCGTTTTGTTTGGCGCATACAGCGTTGGTCACAACACTGGTTTTGATAAGGGGCATACGGCGGGATTCACTGAAGGTAATGCCGCTGGGGATAAGGCTGGATTTGAGCGCGGCTACTGGAAGGGCGCTGAATACGGCTGCAACTTTGTCTTTAACGAACTCAAGACTCCATATGTCATGGGTGTTCAAAACCCGTACACAACGTGGTATGCCCTCATGGGTATTGGGAGTGTTTATTTAAATCGCGATAACTGCTCGACAAGTGGACACGGCACCGCGCCGTATAGTGGGGGTCCAACGGACTCCAACTAATGTGCTAGGGATGCTTGACAGAATCCGTGAACTACACGAAGAGGAATGGCAAGCACGCTCAGCCGCGATAGTAGAGCGGTATGAAGAAGTAGTCAGTGGCAGGGTTACCGTCGCTGGTAATCCTGCCGTTGATCTTATGTACGGCGTGGCACACCCAAGAAATCTATCTGGGCAAGAGGTAATCGTACGAACCAAGCACGTTGGGCTACTTGGTCCGCTTGGTCACTACCAAGACCGCGCCGCTGAGGTAGAGGCGTTCATGGTGATGCTAGGCGCTGAAGTTTGGAGGGATAAAGAATGAAGCAAACAACTTATTGGTTTATGGTGGCGCTAGGGTTTTCTGCCATCGTCTCGTTGGCGGCTACTCCATTTACGCAAAGTATTAGCGCCGCTGAAGTGGAAGTCGTTGCGCCAGTGGAAACCCTGGCTCCGTATGTTGAGCCTGAGGCAACGCCAGTTCCTGATCGTTGCCTTAACCCAGAGACCTCCTCAGTTGACTGTTTCCCCAACGCTACCCCAGTTCCAGACACTTGCTGGGATTGCCTTGGGAACACGCTGACGGACGAAGAGACGTTGCTGTTGGTGTGCTCGCCAGAGTCTTTGGCAGAAAACCCCCAGCACTTTGAGACTTGCTACGAAGACGAGTGGATCTATTCGTGTGACCCAGATGGCTGGTGCGAGTTTGACGAAGGGGACGACCCAACAGGAGAGGGCTATGACTGGTAAAGAGCCCTGTCAAGAATGCGCCTGTGTTGGCTGCTCTGAGGGAAATTGCTGCGACCACGCGGCTGGGCACTGGTACGACGATCAGGCTGAGAAGCAGGCGCTTGAAAAGTTCCTACTTCCCATAGTGGACGACCCTGTGCGAGAATGGGCGGCAAAGCATAAGGAGGCACGTCGTGCAGGAAAAGGACTTTAAGAAGATCCATAGCCTTGAGCAGGCTTATCAGACATGGCAAAATGGCGACCTTGACGAGAAGTACTTGAAGCGCGCCTCTCGCCTACAGTGCGAGTGTGGCAACGCTGATCCTCTCTGCATGCAAAGCAATCACACTAAAATGGCTGATGAAATGTTCCGCGCTGGGGATGAATGGGAAAGGGAGCGACATGTCTGACGACGCAAAGATTAATATTGACCAAGCAATTTCCTCCGCATGGGCGCGGCTTAACGAGGCTGCATCTAAGCGCAATATGGAGATTAGCGTGATTGAGTCTGACGAGCAGCCGCCAGCAAAGCAGCGATGGCTTGTCTGGGTGAAGCCAAGCAACCAGAAGTGGGCGCTCTCCCGTGGTCAATACGGCGCTATTGGCGTTGACCCAGCAGACGCAATGGACAACCTGACCAAGATGCTAGAAGGCGGGAACCTTGAGCAGAACGGCTGAAAGCGTAACGCGCGGTCACCCAGATAAAATCTGCGACCAGATTAGCGACGCCATCCTTGACGAATACCTAAAGCAAGACCCGTATTCCCGCGTTGCCTGCGAGAGCGCAGTTTCAGGGTCGCAAGTTTGGATTTTTGGTGAAGTCGCAAGTTCCGCGAAGGTTGACCACGAGATGGTTGCGCGCAGCGTATTAAGTTCTATTGGCTACACCGCAGAGTCTGGCATTGACCCAATGAAATGCTCCATCACGTCAAGCATCAAGGAGCAGTCTCCAGACATCGCAATGGGCGTTGTAGAGGGCGCTGAGATGGGCGCAGGCGACCAGGGCATTATGTACGGCTACGCAACAGACGAGACAGACGTGCTTATGCCCCTACCTATTTACGCAGCAAAGAAACTTACCCGCGCGCTTTCTATGGCGCTCATGGACGGCTCCGTTGATGGCTTGCGCCCAGACGGAAAATCTCAGATTACGGTCAACGACTCTGGGCTTATTGACACCGTCGTCCTAAGCGCTCAGCACGAGGCTGGGGTTGATCTCTCCGCATTTAGGGGTCAACTGTACGGACTCGCTCAGTCTGAACTTGCGGGGATGGTCACGCCTAATGCAACGTACTTGATTAATCCAACAGGCAGGTTTGTCCTTGGCGGTCCAGCAGCGGACGCTGGACTTACTGGTCGTAAGATTATTGTAGATACATACGGCGGCGAAGCGCACCACGGTGGCGGGGCATTCAGTGGCAAGGATGCAACAAAGGTAGATAGGTCAGCATCGTATGCCGCAAGGCACGCCGCGAAGAATGTTGTAGCGCACGGGCTAGCGCGCAAGGTGGAGATCTCCGTGGCGTATGCAATTGGTATGCCGCGCCCAGTTTCTCTGACCGTTGACGCGTATGGCACTGGTGACAACGAGGCGATTAGGAAGTATATTATTGAGAGATGGGATTTCCGCCCTGCCGCGATTATTGAGCGGTTTGACCTGCGGAAGCCTTGGTACTACACGGCAGCCGTTCAGGGGCACTTTGGTGTTGATGGGCTCCCGTGGGAGAGCGTGGAGGGTTGATGGCTTACGAAGAAGACGAGATCTTGCTGGCTGATGGATGGGAAGATTGCTTCATTGGGACTGGCTCTGTGTTCGCGGGCTCTGCTGGAATGCGACGAGTCGCGGTCTACGATCTCCCAAAGATGATTGATAAGTTGATAAAGGAAAGCGCGAAAGACTGCGCTGACCAGTGTGAATGCGATCACTACGGGGAAGCGGTTGAGTATCTTGAGTTCAACGTCCTTGGTGCGTATGTTGGACCAAACACTCCTGTGTATGTGACACCCAACACACTTGAAGATGCCTTGGCTGAGTTGGAGTCCTACTAATGCCATCCATGGTAATTGTCGTTGAGGTTGTTGCAAGCGGGGGTGGCGACGCGCCAGTTGACCATCAATTGTTTTCCGTCGCCTACTGTCCGCCAGACCCAGCAATCCACAAGTTTCTGACGCAGCAAAGCGCAGGCATTGAGTTGGCAGAATGGCGGGACGACATTATTCGACCTTTCCCTCTTGACGCATCTGACATGACCGTCAGCCTCTTTGCGCCTATCTCTGGTGGCACAATTGGCTACCCTGGCGGAATGCGCGAGGAAGGGCTGTATAAGGGCGGTGGCACATGGCGATGGGAGAACAGGACGGCGACCGCCCACAGAGAAGAGGTGCGGGGAATCCCTGAGACCCGCTCTGCTGAAGGGATGGTCATTGGCTCAGCGTGGTTTGAGTTTGTACGAGAAATTAAGAAGCAGGTCCAAGATGGGTCTGTACAAACGCCTTCATTCTGGTGTATCATGGGGGTAGAGGCGATGGTAGAAAACCTTCGCTCAAATGGGCTTCGCCCACGAGTAGTCTTCTGGATGGAGGGAGAGAAATATGTCTGAGATTTGGAATGGTGCTGAGCAACTGCGGGTGCTTCTTGTCCCCGTTGAGCAATTAGCGAAGTACCCAAATAACCCGCGCCGTGGCGACGAAACAAAAATCCAAGAATCGCTCACCCGATTTGGGCAGCAGAAGCCTATCGTGGTCGCCAAGGAGACAAACTACATCGTTGCTGGAAACCACGTGTTTGGTGCAGCAAAGGCTCTTGGCTGGACGCACATTGCTGCTGTGGTCACAGATTTGTCAGACAAGGACGCCAAGGCGTACCTTATTGCGGATAACCGCATGTCAGACATTGGCGACTACAACGACTCTTCCCTTGCGTTGATTCTTGAGGATCTGGCAACAAGCGGTCACCTTGATGGGACTGGCTACGACTCAGACGATCTAGATTCCTTGCTTGCAAAGATTGAGAAGCAGACAGACGATACCAAGGAAATGGCAGACCAGTCGCCAACGGCTGAAATTGTCTTTGACGACGAGGAGCAGCAGGACCTTTGGTTTGAGTTTGTGAAGTGGCTGAAGGGCAAGTACCCAGAGTATGAGACGTTTGCCGCACGCCTGACTCGCTTCATTGACGACTCCATTCGCCCGTAAAGGCGCAGATGCGCTACAGGGATATTCGTCTTAGCGAATCAGAGGTTCGCCGTTGCATTGAGTGGACTGCGGAAAAGCAAGCATTCAAACAAGACCATGAGGTTGTAGACCAGTGGTACGACCGTAAGAGCACTTCCTCCGCGGTCGATCTGATGGGAAGGCTTGGAGAGATTGCAGCATGCCACGCACTGGACCTCGACTGGGCGACCGCGCTTGATTGGGAGATCCGCCCAGGTGGAGATACTGGAATCGACTGCTTGGCGTACGGGTTCAAGTGGGACGTCAAGACATCCACGCTGGACGAATTGATTTTCAACAGCAAGAAGCACTTCAAGGCGGACATCGCCATTCTTGTGCAGTTGATTGGTGATAGGCAGCACCCTGAGGCGCAATCCTCCATTTGGCGGGTGTGGGGCGTGTGCTCAAAAGAGAAATTCATGCGAGACGCAGCAGAGCATATTTATGGAGAAGGAAAAGATCAGCGATCCCGCGTTAAGGTTAGCAACGAGAAACTGACCCCATTGCAAGGATTCTTCGACCACATCACAAAGAAGATTTGGAACGATGGCGAGATTTCGTAAGTACATTGACAACAGTGTCATTGAAGAGGCGAGCAACCGCATTGCCCACATCTATGACGTCTTTGACACTGTGGTCTACATGTTCAGTGGCGGGAAAGACAGCCTTGTCTGTATCCACCTAGGGTGGGAAGAGGCTAAGAAGAGATACGGCGAAGACGCGGTAATTGATGTCGTGTTCCGTGACGAGGAGTTAATCCACCCTTCCGTCATTGACTTCGTCAACGAGTATAGGAACAAGCCATGGATTAGGATGCGGTGGTTCTGCGCTCCCCTTGAGAACGAAACTTATATTCTCACTGAGCGATCCACCTACTGGGCATGGGACCCAGATAGAGAATGGGCTAGACCAATGCCAGACTGGGCGGAAAAACTAGAAGGCTTTGACGGGAAAAAGGTTGACCAGCATAGTCTTGATGCCTACATCGCAAAGTCCTACAAGGGTATGGTTGCCTTCGTAACTGGAATCCGTGCTGAGGAGTCGAATATTCGATACCGCAGCGTCGTCAACAAACTGCACGATAACTACATTACCGCGCCAACGGTGCCGTCTGGCGTGCCGCAGCCAAAGCGCGTACGCATGGCAAAGCCTATCTACGACTGGACTGAAAATGACATCATGAAGTGGCTTCATGAGAGCAAGATCCCTTGGTGCCAAATCTATGACGCACAAGCAATCACTGGGGTGAAACTGCGCGTAAGCACGCCGCTGCATTTCAGCAGCGTGGCTAAGTTGCCAAAATTAGCGCAGACAGACCCAGAACTTTGGGAAATGGTTTTAAAAGTATTCCCTGAAGCGGTATTGCAGAAACGGTATGGAAAAGACTTTGACACGGAAGGAATGATTGCCCCATACAGGGAGAGAGGATGGGAAGGCGTCTCCGCATTCATTGCTAAGAGGTTCTCTGACGACAAAGAGAGCAGAATCCAAGCAAAGAAGCGGCTTGCTGAGTTTAAGACGCTATCTGACAAAGACCCTGAGTCGTTTACCCCAGACTACTTGCTAAGCGTGCTTGCTCATGGTAGAGTGGACACCACAATCCTGAACAACCAAACTGTACGAATGAAGCGTCGAGCGGCATTGTTAGCGGAGAGGGAAAATGGCTGACCCAATTGATCGCATTGAGTGGCGCAACGCTGGCGAGTTAAAGGCTAACCACTGGAACCCTAACAAGGTATTTAACCCAGAGTTGCAATTGCTGGAGACTAGCATCCTCACCAACGGATGGATTCAGCCAATCTTGATCACCCCCGCTGGGACAATCATTGACGGTTTCCACAGGTGGATGCTGTCGAGGGAGTCAAAGGAACTTAATCGAAAATACGGGGGTCTGGTCCCATGTGCGGTTATGGACATTCCAGAGTTTGACGCAAAAATGCTGACGGTAAGAATCAATCGCGCCAAGGGGGAACACGGCGCCCTGTCCATGAGCGAACTCGTGCAGAGCCTCATCGATCAGGACGGAATTGACCCAGATGAGGTGGCGCGACAGATTGGTGCCGCTCGCAGCGAAGTTGATCTTCTATACCAAAACAACGTATTCAAGCAACGCAACTTGGCTGACTATCGCTACAGCAGGGCGTGGTACCCCGTTGAGGTAAAGCGCGGAGAAGAAGAGCCAAAGAAGCCAACTGACGGAGAGTGGGTTGCAAGATGAGCACAAAGTCATACCAAGAGTTTGTAAGAAGCACGAGCGGCGCATTCTCTTCCCTTAACCAAGAGCAGGGAAGGATTGCCGCGGCGGCGCTTGGTCTCGTAGGCGAGGCTGGGGAAACATCTGAGGTCATTAAGAAGTACTTGTTCCACGGGCACGACCTGCCAAAAGAAAAGATTGAGAAGGAACTAGGGGATGTCCTCTGGTACGTCACGGAGTTGTGCAACGCCCTAGACATTACCCTGGAGAGCGTGATGGAAAAGAACATTGAGAAGTTGAGCAAACGCTATGGCGGAGAGTGGTCTGCTCAGAAAAGCATAGATCGAGTTGACGTTCTGGACGGTCAAACCTTGTTGTTTGAGGAGCACACGTGAGATACGCCCCCACCGCAAAAGAAAAGGCGCTCTACGACAGGAGCGGTCTAGTCGTCCTAGAGGACTTCCTGGACCAGGATGTCTGTGCAAAATGGGACTTGTCTTTGCGTGAAGCAAAGCCAGAGCAGTTTAAGAGCGACCAAGGGGTTACATCTGGGGGCTTCTTTGAGGCTGGTAAAAACCTTTACAACTATCTTGATACCTATGCGATTATGGAGGCGTGCCCAGAGATTGTAGATTTCTATGCGGGAAACATCGCCTGGCTCAGGAACTTAACTGACGCAGAGGTGGTGAAGAGCAACTATTTCCGCAGCGCCATTACGGCGGTTCAGTTTGAGGCTGCGGGATCTACGCAGTCGTGGCACAGGGAATCAAACCCCGTTACGGTAATTGCCTACTTGACCAATAACCCAAAGCAAGGAGCAATTGAGGTTGTCGACAATGAGACTGGAAAGTCTGTATTCTTGTATCCAAAGAAAGGGAGAGTCGTTGTAATGAACGGGAGATACGTCCGTCACCGTGTACACGCAATGGAGACAGCAGAGCGACGCGTGTCATTGGTCTGCAACTACTACCTAAGGGGCGATCACGGTCGCCCAGAAGATGCGGACGAGCATATTTACGGCTCAGATGTTTAAGTGCCCATCATGCCTAGCCTCATTTGACCCATGGTCAGCACAAGTGGCAAAATTTGGAAAAAGCAAAAAGATTCTATGCCCACACTGCAAAGAGTGGATTGAGTACGGAAGGGTGACAAGATGACAAGCGTAGCGAAGCGTCGAGAGCGAAGACCAGTGGTGGACATGCGGTTCGACTCCCAAGAGAGAATTGATCTCTGGAGGAGCACAGGCAAGTTCCCGCAAATTCACGACACGCTATTCAATTATGTTATTTCACGAATGAACGGCGATGTTGTGCTTGATCTCTGTGGATCAACTGGGCTGCTTTCCCGCAGGTTTATAAGTGCTGGAATTCCCGCGGTCGGAGTTGAGGGCGAGCAGGAGTCTGTAGAAAAAGGGGTTTGGGGCGAAGACCAGCCAGTTAAGCATATGTGGATTACCCCTGAGACCGTGTGGAGCATTGCTGACTGGATGAAAGAGCACAAAGTTAATACAGTCGTAGCGCGACGCTGCATCAGTGAACTCATCCCAGTGTTCCCAGTACTTGGCGAAGTGTTTATCGCTGGCGGCGCGAAAGAGATGTTCCTAGAGGGACGCCAGCGGGTTGCAAAGCCAACGCACCCGTGCCCAGACATTGAGCACGAAATTATGCCATTTATTGGGGAGTGGGAGGGTTGCAAGCCAACCTGGAAACTAGTCCACCGCTACAAGGAATGCGCCCACCTTACCCCACTTGACAAGGCGGTAACAGAAGCCTAGTATTATGCAGATGCCACCGTGTTGGGCGGAGGCGCAATGATGGGAGTAAGTATGCAGTACGATACGTTTGGTCTTAGGCACGGTCAGGGCTGGTACAACGGCTACACGCCTAACGAGCGAGGAAAGGTTGGTCGCTGGCAGAATAAGCAGTATGCGGCGGGTTACCCTAGACCAGCAGAATGCGATTCGTGCGGTCAGTCGCAAGGTCTTCTGTTTCACCACTGTGAAGATTACGGAGAGCCCTATGGCGCTCACATCTGGCAGTTCCCCCTTTGCTACCGTTGCCACATCATGCTGCATTGCAGGTTCTTTGCGGGCGACGCATTCGAGGAATACGTCAAACTTGTTGAGAAGGGATATCAGTTTTCCGCAATGCACACAATGGATTTTGGAACATTGAAGCGTGATCACATTGCCAACCCAGGTGCTCGCATTGCGAAATATCGCATCGTTGAGCCCAAGAACAACAATGTTCTGGCGCGCTGCGCTGCTGGAGAATGGACCCCCAAGAACATAGACGAACTCGTTAGGGAGGGAGAAGACGCGCCAAGAGTGAGCAAGAAGGACGAGACCCTATGGGCGGTGACTGGATAATGCCAACCTACGATTACGAATGCAAGAAGTGCAACCTGATTGTTGAGGTATATAAGTCTTTTTCAGACGAAACGGCAGTGACGTGCGAAAAGTGCGGAAGCGATATGGAGAGGAAAATCTCTGGTGGGGAAAACATTGTCTACAGAGGTTCTGGTTGGGCAAGGAACCAGAACCCAAACGAATGACTGACTGCGGTCACCTAGCCTGCCACCAGTGCGCATGGAATGCGTTTAACGACGCCGTCGCTCCGTATTGGAAGATTGACATTATCGTCAGGAACCCAAGCGACAGTTCTTGGAAAGTCCGCGCGTTCGCTACAGAGCACCTTGACTACTCTGCGTGGCGGCTGCAACTTGGTAGAGAGCGTTATCTTTACGCGGAGGCGGACCTCATTGGTAGAGCCATTGAACTCTTGACCAGAAAAGCAGAGTTCGAGTTTCTCCTAGACGGGGAGCGAGCGAACTAAAACCTTCTCGCTGAAGTAAAGTAAAGGGATACTGAACCAACGTCTGCGGCATAAACAAGCGCGTCAACAAGGTCATCGTGCTCGCTATTTGGGAACCCCATCATCTCCCTTTCGAGTTCCTGGAGCCCTGGGGCGTTCCTAAGATGGAACACCTTGCCAGCCTCATACCTGGCGGCAAGAGCGCGGCTGCGGCTCACCTTGTCTTTATCTGGGCGAACTGCACGTGCTGGAAGGCGAGTTTCGCTCAGCATCTCCCTCACAAATGTGCTCTGGTGCTGGACTGCTTCGATATTCAGCATCTCAATAGCCCTGGGTTCGTCAGTCTGCTGAACCCAGTTCTGACCACGAAGACCAAGAAGTGACGCGCTCCATGAAAGTTTAGGGCTAGTGGGGTCGTCCATCAGCCCGCCAGTTTTTGAAATTCCAGTAAGCCACTGCCTATGACCTTCTTGCATGCGGGACCTATAGGAACCCACAATGTAAATGTTATGGTCTTTGTCCTCAACAATTTCAACAGCAGCAGTGTAGTCGCTTCGCTCACTGGCGCTTGCTGCAAGGTCAACGCCAATTCTGCGAACACCCTCTGGCACCTGCTCCACGTACTGAAACCACTCGTATCGAAAAATGTTTCCACCCATGGAGGTGACGTCGTTCTGGTATTGAAGCATAAAGATTGGAGTCCCTAGTTCGTCGCGCTTCTTTTGGAGTTCTTCAACCGTGTACATCTTCTTCCACAAAGGCTGACCGTCTTCGATGGCGGCTCGCTTAAGGGTTGGGATGCCCTTGCGGGTCAACTCAGCGTAGAAGTCGTCTTCGTGCCACCGCGTGCCAATGTACCAGCGCTTTGCACCAGGAACAAGCATTGGGTCGATAACCTGCCAATACGTTTCGCTTGCCTTCTGCCTCTGACCAGGAGTTGCATTCTCTCGCATGCCCACCATGTCGTCGCAGATAACAATATCAAGACGTGCTCCTGGCTTGATTGACGACAAACCGTCAGAGAAGCAAGTGCTATCTTTTCCTAGGTTAACGTTTTTCACTGTCCATGTTTCGTCAGTCCACTTAGACCCAACCACCCCATCTTTTGCCCATGGAAACACTTCAGCAAACATTGGGCTTTCCACTAAGTTCTTGATTGCTCGTGATCGAGACATTGCTTCAGCCATAACCGCAGTGATTACACCAATGCGGACTTTTCCCTTCGTGACGCCAACAAGACGCGCAGCGCGATGAATAAGCATTGTGGTCTTTGCATGACCGCGCGGCATGAGGACAAGGGCTGCATCGTTCTTATCTAAGAAGTCTTCCATCCCGCGCAAGTACGGGGGAAAGACTAGATTGCTCATGTACTCTGCAAAAGCGGCGTCAGAGGTTGCTGCCTTCCTTCGCAGCCAGTCTCTGTATTCTCGATTACTGAGGGTCTGCTGCGTCTGCTGCTGAGGCAATCTCAACCACCTTTCCCTCTACAATCTGAGCCTCTAGGGACTCAGCCCACACCCTCATGCGCTCCGCAAGGTCGCCGTCGCTCAATGCATCAATTGCGTGCTCAGATGACATCTCAATGGCGCCGCCGTTCGCCCCCGTAAGTTCAAGCCTGTCCGCTACATACGCTCCAGTCAGTTTGGCAATGCGGTCAAGACCCTCAAGTTGCACCTTCAAGAACGCAACTTCAGTAGGACCGCCTCGCGCGCGGGCAGCGCCCGCAGCAGCCTGCCGCATGATATCTCGCGCTTTGGCAAGAAGTTCCGTGCGATTGCCGTCATTCCCGCCAGGATTCTGCGCAGCCCACTCTTTGCGGATGGCAGAAATGTGTCTATACACAGTGTCTAGTTGGAGATCCACGGCAGAGGCAATCTGGCTGGGCGGCACGTTAGCCAGCAACAGCCCTGAAATCTTGTCTCGAAGGGCAGCGGTCTGCCCCATAGGTCTACGACCAGTTTTAGCCATAATGTGATTATACACCACGTAGAAGCAAAAGTGTTGAATAACGTCCTACATACAGTAAGATACGCGCATGTCTGACCAATACAACATTACCGCGGAGCAGGGATCAGACTTGTCCTTCGTGTTAACTTATAGAACAGCGGCTGCGGCACTCGTTAACCTTACGGGGTATACCGCCAAGATGCAGGTCAGAAAAAACGCCAGCGCCTCAGCCGCTTACATTTCACTCACGGAAACAAGCGGAATCACCCTTGGCGGGGCAGCGGGGACCGTCACCCTGCTAATCGATAGCGCTACTTTGCAAGGGGTTCAGCCAGGATCATACGTCTATGATTTGATCCTTAACAGCAATACAGGACTGGAGCAAAAGTTGATTACAGGCACATTTGACATTGCTGGGGCTATTTCTCGATGAGCCCGCTGGAGATCAACGCACCTAATCTAAATCTAAGTATTACGCAAAGCGTCCCAACAATCACGACATCAGCCAGCGTGGCATATGTCGGATCTGAGACTTTTACGTTCAATCAGGCTGTTGCGAGTGCAACTTGGGTAATCCCTCACAACATGGCTAGACACCCAGCAGTCAGCGTGGTTGACAGTGCTGGTACTGTGGTGTTTGGAGAGGTTACCTACGACAGTGCGAACCAGATCACGGTTCGATTCTCCAGCGGATTCGCTGGCAAAGCATATTTAAACTAAGGAGAGAAACGTGGCAACAAAGTTCCTGACCAGCCTTGATCTTAGCAAAAATGAACTCCAGAACGCGGTAATCCAGAATCTTGCCACGGCTCCTGCGAGCCCAGTTGAGGGGCAGGTTTACTACGATACGGCGCTTGATGTACTCCGCGTCTACGCTAACGGCGCATGGGCAAGTCTTTCGACTGGCGCAGGAACCGTTACTGCTGTTACTGGTACTGGTGCAATTTCCTCAACAGGTGGCGCTACCCCAGAAATCAGCATTGCTGACGCTTCAACCACCGTCAAGGGTGCTGTCCAACTAGAGGATTCCACGTCTAGCACTTCAACCAGCAAGGCTGCAACGCCTGCGTCCGTCAAGTCTGCCTATGATCTTGCCAACGGCAAGGCAAACCCATCTGACACAACCTTTGTTGGTACGACCAGCGTTGCGCTGAACCGCTCGTCCGCAAACCTCGCCCTCACGGGGATCTCAAGCGTTGCGCTCCCAGGATCGTCAACGGGAACGACAACCCTTCAGCCAGCCGCAACGGCAGGCGGAACGGTTACCCTTCCAGCAACGACTGGTACGCTTGCTCTTACGTCTGACATTCCGTCGCTTACGGGCTACGTAACTGAGACTGGCACGCAGACCCTCACCAACAAGACGCTTACCGCGCCTATTGTTGATGGTGCTGGTGTAGTCTTTGAAGGCGCCACGGCTGACGACTATGAGACAACCCTTACGGTCACAGACCCAACCGCAGACCGAACGATTACCCTTCCAAATGCAACGGGTACGGTTGCGTTGACTGAAAACAAGTTGAGCACGTTTGCTGCGACATCGTCCAGCGAACTTGCTGGTGTCATTTCTGACGAGACAGGCACTGGTGCGTTGGTATTTGCCAACACCCCAACCCTTGTCACGCCAAACATTGGCGCGGCGACTGGTACAAGCCTTGTCCTTTCTGGAGATTTGACGGTAAACGGAACGACTACAACGGTAAACTCGACAACCGTAACGGTCGATGACAAGAACCTTGAACTTGGCTCTACGGTAACCCCAACGGATGCTGGCGCTGACGGCGGTGGTATTACTCTTAAGGGCACCACGGACAAGACCATCAACTGGGTTGATGCAACTGACGCGTGGACCTTGTCTGAGCATGCTGACCTTGCCAGCGGCAAGGTATACAAGATCAACAACACAGAAGTCCTTAGCGGGACAACCCTTGGCAGCGGAGTCACTGGTTCAAGCCTGACCTCCGTTGGAACAATCGCCACGGGTACCTGGAACGGCACTGCCATCGCCTTGGCGAATGGTGGTACGGGCGCAACGTCTGCCTCTGCGGCACGCGATGCCCTTGCGGAGAGCGGATTTAGTCTTCCTCGAAAGAAGAGCGGCACCGCCACCTGGACCGCTGGTGAGGCTAAGGCAGTCACGCACAGCATTGGCACCAAGGACGTCACGGTAGCCCTGTACGACTCAACAGACGCGCTAGTCTTTGCTGACGTGGTCACCACCAGCACGAGCGTAGTCACCGTCACAATCAGCCTCGCAGGCGACTATCGCTGGGTTGTAATCGGGTAATAGTTACTAAAGAGAAATACCCCCTGTTGCAAATACGGCAGCAGGGGGTATAATCTTTTTATGCCCAGGTTTATAAGCACCCTAAAGAACGCAGAACTAACCTCAGACCCAACCGCGGATGAGGGCACTTTTTATTACAATAGTTTTACAGATGAGTTAAAGTTGAAGAACTCATCTTCCTGGGCTGCCTTAGGGTCTGGCACAACGATTGAGATGCCAACGGGGTCAATTATCATTTGGGTTGGCTTACCTGGGAATCGCCCAACTGGCTGGCTTAACTGCCAAGGCGTTGCCGTATCTCGATCAACATATGCTGACCTTTTCGCTGTGATTGGGACATATTTTGGGGTTGGCGACGGCTCTACCACATTCAACCTTCCTGACTTTCGAGCCCTATCTCTTGTTGGCGCGGTAAGCGCAAACGCAGGCGTTGCAGTTGGCAACACTGCTGGCGGAAAAGTCTGGACCTACGGAACTGCTGACCCCTTTACTGCCCTTAGCCATTCAACAGACACATGGGCTCATACACATACCTTTAGCGACAATTCTCAGGGCTCACATACGCATGCTATTGACCACGCCACCAGTACATCGTTCAGTAGTTCCACGGCATTGCCAGGGCACACGCACACATACGTCGCATCGACGTCATCTACAGGTCACGCGCATACGGTTGGAGACCTTGGGACATCTACTGGAACAATTGGCGTGCGTAACACTTCAGCGACAGAACCCGCCGCAACCTCAAGCCACACCCACACAGTTGCAAATGTCTCTGGGGGAAATGCTCATACCCACAGCGTTACAGAAGGGTGCTCTACATGCAGCGGTCATAACCATTCTTATACTGGGTCAACTCCATCATATACTGGCACCTCTGGTAGCAATGGCGCACACACCCATGGCGGGTCTATGACAGCAGACGGTACTGCCTCGCACGATCACAGCGCTCATTCTGCAAATCGAGCGCGAGTTCATTATCTGGTGAAAGCATGACCCAGGTTCTTTCAAGCATTAAACTTCCAGTTTCAACTCAGGCAAATGTTGAGACAGCCTACTCTTCTGAGGGGCTGATCTATTATGATAGCGTCAATCAAAAGGTTCGATACCATGATGGGACGTCATGGGCGGATCTTGGATCTTCAGGAACTTCAGAAATGCCTACTGGAACGGTGCAGCCGTGGCTTGGCGCGTCTGCCCCATCTGGCTGGTTGATTTGCAACGGTCAGGCGGTTTCTAGGTCAACCTATAGCGGACTGTACGCAATCATTTCTACCAGATTCGGAACGGGTGATGGCTCAACGACCTTTAACGTTCCTGACCTTCAGGGCTACCAAGTCGTTGGCGCACCTGGTCTAAGTCTTCTTGGCGATATTGACAACACGTCAACGTTCCGCCAAGGGTCTATTGATGCCAAAGAAATTGCTGCTCACATTGGAGATGCCGCTAACCACTCTCACTCGCTAACGTACACGGCGGCGGCGGAAACTGAACACAGCAATACGCATTCGCATTCCGCGACGGTCTCAGAGACTACGATCACGAACGCGGCACATACATATTCAGACACATCTAATAGCGGGCAAAGCCACGGTCATACCGCATCCGTAGCAACTGGGGCTGGTCTTACCTCTAGTTCCTCTACGTCGACCAGAGCGTCTACGGCACATGCCCACCCAGCCCCAAGCGTATCTACAGGAGATACTCATAGCCACACAGTAAGCACGTCTTCGTGGTCTGCCCACGCAGCACACAGGCATAGCCCAGTCTTTGATTTGTCTACATCCAGCAATACCTCAGGGGCTTCCCCAGCAACACACAACCATACAGCGACACCATCAAGCGATGGATCGCACACGCACACGGATCACTCTTACAAAGCCTATATGGCTCACTACATCATTAAGGCGGCATAACATGTCAGTAAATTTCGTTTCTCCGCTTGGGCTACCAGTCGCAGACAGCGACCAGGCAAGCAACATTGGTCAAATTTATTTCAATACAACTACTAAGAAAATCAGGGTATATAAGAGCACGGGATGGGCAGACGTGGGCGGCGGCGCTGCTGTGGCTGCGGGGAAACCTGGCATGGTTACGTCATGGGCTGGCGCTCACAGCAATGTCCCGTCTGGTTGGATTCTCTGCAATGGAGACGCGGTTTCTCGAACAACGTACGCAAATTTGTTTGCGGTCATTGGGACAAAGTATGGTGTGGGTGATGGCACAACAACGTTTAACTTGCCAAACTACGACAACTATTGGCTTATGGGTCCATCTAATGCCCTTGGTGCCGTTGCGCCAGATCCATCAGGCGATGCCTCTAACTGGGTTGCAACAACTGGCACGTCTTTCTATGAGTCATTTAGCCACTCAACTGATGGCGCACACTCTTCTCACGTCGCAAGCATGACACCTGCGGGGAGCCATTCCCACACTGGAAGCCACTCGCACAGCACTACCTCTGGCACAAGCGGGAGCAGCGGGGATGGGAGCCACACCGTGGACGGGGTGTTCAATTTTGCGGGATCAGCGCATACGCACTCAATTACAAGCGGGGCAAACACCGCCTATGCAAACATCTTTTTCACTTCTGGGGTTTCTGTTTCTGGTGGAGGGCATACCCATGTTGTTTCCCTTGCCTCAGCAGGATCGTCGTCAAATCACGTAGTCACAACCACGTCATACACTGGACCAGCAGCCCACCCCGCCCATACCCACACTGGGGCATCTGCCACATCAAATACCAGCGGAGCGCCTGCCTCAAATGAAAATCACTCCCATACGTTATCTGCCCCTGGAAGCAGCGGCGGGCATGCGCACGCAACGCATGATCCAAAGTCGCAAAAGTTGTATTACATAATCAAGACATAGGAGGAAGCATGACACAGCGCTTAATCAACATTGCTATTAACTTTGAGGAAGAGGACGAAGAGTCCGTAGCGGCAGCCATTGCTGCCAAGTTTGGCGGAACTGCTAGCACCGTGAAAGATGCGGTAGATGTAATCGCCGCCAATCTTGAGTTAATTGACGGAGCGCATGTCCCCCACTGGTCGTGCCCAGAACAAGGGGACTGGATGACGCAGCAGGAAGAACTTGGAAGGCTATGGGCGATAATCGACCAGCATCAGTACGACTGCTGCCACCAGACATCAGAGCCTCCAGTGGGCGCTACTGATTTCGTAAGGGGCGAATGCCCGCCTGCCCACAACTGCAAGGTCTGCGCGGCGACAATCGTCTAGTAGATTTTTTCGCTCTTTACTTCTTGGCTGCGGCTGAGAAGATGGGGCAATGGCAGTCAAGAAGCAGCAATCAGGGAAAGAAAAGAAAGCCGCAAGGCTTACTAAGCACGTCTGCTCAAAGTGCGGTAACGCAATCTTGAGCGATCAGTTGTTCAACACGCTCTCTATTGAATACCCGCACGGGAACTCAAAGAGCGCACGAACATGGGTGTGGGCACACAAAGCACGCTGCGCGTAAGGGGCATTTTCTAGCAGATTCGCTGCGTATTGATACACTAAGTTCAACAACTATAATCTATGCGTGAACAAATTCCTTGTTACTGCTTGTTGCTGGCTCCTCGTTGTTTTTACCTTTGCTGTTACTGCCACGGTGCGCGGCGTGGAGAACAACTACGTAGATCGAACGCAAGACTTCTGGGTCAACCTCCCTGCGGACGGAGAACTGCACCTGTGGACTGACCTTTGCGACGACACCACGTCTTCATGGTGCCCTGGCACAGTTGATTCCATGTTGTGGCTGTACGACGGCAACGGCACGCTTATTGCCGCAAATGACGATTCATTCACCGATCACACAGGTGGATATTCCCTTGCCTCTACAATCCGCATCTCACTGCTGGCTGGCGATTATCGAATTCGCGCTGGCGTCTGCTGCGGCGACCCAACGGCTGATCGCTTTAACGGCAACCACTACTACCTAATCAGCAACTTTTCGATTGAGTTGGCTCCTGGCACTCCGTCCGCCACGTGGACTCCTACGCCCCAACCTACCCCCACGCCAGAGCCAACCCCAACGCCCACGCCAGAGCCAACCCCAACGCCTGTTCCAACCCCGTACCTCAATGCCCCAACTGGCTTGATGGTGACCGTGTACACAGACGGCAACGTCTATCTAACATGGAACGCGCCAGAGTCAAGTGGGACTGGCATTGAGCGATATGGCGTGTTCTGGACTACGGGCGAATTGAACGGGTGGGGCGCTGCGTCCACAGAGACCAATATGGGCATCGCCAGCAACGTCTTTGTCATTACGGGCGGCGTTGACCAAACGTACACATTCTGGGTAAGGGCTGACAACGATACGCTTAGCGTGTACTCGCCTTCCTCAGGCGCGGTGTCCGTCTTTGTTCCTGCCCCGCCGCCACCAACCCCAAGCCCAACCCCTACGTCAACCCCTGAGCCAACGCCGTCTCCAACCGTGGAGCCGACACCAAGCCCAACGGAGGTACCGCCAATTGAGCCGACACCAGAACCTACCCCAGATCCAACCCCAGAGCCGTCACCGTCTGCCACACCTCGACCGACGACCACGCCCGTCCCGTCGCCAGTGGCTACTCCAACAGAGTCCCCTACTCCTAGTCCCACTCCTGTTCCTTCTGTTGAGCCAACAGAGTCCCCTGTGCCGCCTTCCGTAGAGCCAAGCCCGTCGCCAAGCGACGAGCCACCTGCCGTTATCGAATTTGCTGGTGAGGCTGCCGCAGTCGTAGGTGAAGCGGTCGCCGCTGTTGCAGAGGCTGCGGCTGAGGCGGTTAGCGCCGTTGCGGACGCTGCTGGGGAAGCAGTTGACACCGTTGCCAAACTTGGCGAAGACATGACGCCTGAGGAGCGCAAGCAGGCGCAAGAGGCAGTTGTCCCTGCTGTCATCGTTACCCAGATTGCTAGTTCCGTAGCCACAATCGCCGCTGCTGGACGACCAGCGGGTGGCGGACCAGCCCCAACTGGCGGCGGTGGCGCTCCAGCAGGAGCCCCAAGCGATAGTTCAAAATCATCAAATAGGAAAAGCCAGAAAGGAGGTAAAAAGTGAAAGGAAAGATCATCGCTGAACTTGTCTCGACGTCATGGACCATTCTAGGTATGTTCGTAGCATGGGTCGTTCTTGAAGGTGAGGCAAAGTCCGTCGTAGGGGTTTCGCTCCTCCTGGTGATTGCAGCGTGGGCTGTAACAATGCCGCTACGCCTGCGAGACTGATTATTTGCGCCCCTCCGTCTGGTCTGCTAAGATCAGCGGAGGAGGTGCAAGATGGAAGATCAAAGCAACGCACTGTTCGAAAAGATTGGGCGCATGCTCATGGACCTTGAGTTCCTTATGACTGAGCGCCAAGCCTTGATCAAAGAGATCAAGGAACTGAAGGACAAACTCGCGGAGAAAGAAACCCCAGCGAATGGCTGAGGAGATTCTTGAAAAAGCGCGCAGGATGTCTACCACGGGCAAGCGGAAGGTGTTTAATTCCCTTCTGAAAAGAGCCTTAAAAAGGAAGGGCATCAGCGTTACCATGCTTGCTGAGCGCCTAGGCGTTCCCGCTGGTACGGTGCAGCACTGGTTCTACGGCGTGCACTTACCTCCGTCTAAGTACGGCGGACCCCTTGGCGATGCCCTAGATAACTCCACACTTGAAGCGTGGCTTGACACGCTCTATACCCATCACTGCTTAGTGTGCAAATGCATCTTCCGCTCTGAGGGCTTCAGTGGTCCAAGGAAATACTGCGGCGATGACTGCCGTCGCATGGCGGGAAAGATTGGGGCAAAGAACATCTCCGCTAAGCCCAGCAGGGATCGTGACCTTCTGGTCATCTACAAGCGGTCTGTTGCAGCCTTCTGCCACGAGTGCGCACGAAGCCCCCTCTGCCCCAATGCCAAGTGTGAACTGCGGGCAGCCAGCCCACTGAAGACGGCAGACGACATAGAACTAATGCGCCCTGTCCGTCGCCCAACGAAGTGGACTGAGGAGCGCAAGCAGGAGTTCAGCAAGAAGATGAAGGCGCAGTGGGCTGACCCTGAGATCAAGGAGCGCCGCGTGGCAGCCACGCGCAAGGGCGTCGCAGAGATGGGTGAGCAGGGAAGAAAGCGGCGTAACGCCAAGGTGAAAGAGTACATGGCTCAGCGCACGCCAGAGCAGGTGCAGGCACATGTCGAGAAAACCGCCGTCGCCCTACAGAAAGGGCGCGAGGAATACCAAGCAAAGCAGGCTGCCGCAAAAGAATAGCCTGTAAAGAGTATGGTGTTGTAGACTTCGCAGGGCTTTATCCCATAGACAAATGCGTTATGCTGTCTGGGTGGTTGGAATTTATGAGACGGTCTTTAGCACCCTCAGCAGCGACGCAACGCTGCAAACGGCGCTTGGAGGCACAGCCTCTAACAGAAAGATCTTCCCTATCCACCACAGGCAAAAGGAGTCCAGCCCTGCGATCAGGGTGGCAGTTCTGAATACGTCGAGCGATGTGGGTCATCCTATCGAGCGACCAGTTATCGACTTCCTGATCGACTCAGGCGCAGGGGTCACAGAACTGAACACCATCTCAAAGCGGATGGACGAACTAATGAATAGGCAGAGGTTGGCTATTGGCAGTCCAAAGACCGTCATCCACCTTTGTCAAAAAATTTTCGAGAGAGACTCGTGGGAGCCAATCTCGAACCAATACAGACGGATCGTTAGGTACGCCCTGACGGTCACCAACTGAAGGAGATAACCAGTGCTTACACTTGGCAGTGGTAAGGTATACGCAGCGGCTTATAGCGGCACTGCGGCAGCGGGGTCATGGGACCTTGCAAGCATCGACACCTACTATCCAACGACATACGGAACTTCAGGTCTCTACCTCATTGGCGAAGTTGGCGGCGACGTCGAGTTCAACATTGAGTTCCAGGAGAAGGAGTTCAACGGTCAGGCTAACTTCCCAATCGCTAAGGGCTTCTACGGTGGCAAGGTTAGCCTTGGCGCCAAGAAGGTCGAACTCGATTTCGGAAACCTGAAGCGCCTCCTTGGCGCAACCCAGTCCTCGGGGACTGACAACAACGCAGAGACTTACGCCGAGACTGGCACGTTCACCACTGGTGCAACGCCTGTACCGCCTGCTCTCTACGTTCGATTCGAGCACACGCGCTCGGATGACCCTTCAAAGAAGGTAAAGATTCACCTTTGGAAGGCATTCAGCATGAAGTTGACCTATCCGTTCACCCGCGAAGACATCGCGACGCAGGATATCGACTTCAGCGCTATTGCTGACCGCAAGACGACAAGCGGCGTGAGCACTTACAAGGTGTTCACCGTCGAAGTAGAGTGAGGTAATACCCAAATGCTGACGCTTGGATCTGGTGTACTTAAGGCAAAGGCTTGGACCGCTGGAGGATACTACAGCGGACAGGTAACTGGCACTATTACCCTAACGGGCGCCAGCACTGGGGGCTCCCTGTCAGACGGGACCTATTACGTGCAAGTCATGGCAAAGAACCTCATCACGGGTTCTAACTATGCGGAAGGAGAGCCGTCCGCTGAGGCGTCAATTACCCTCAGCGGCGGCACTTCGACCCAGAAGATTACGGTCGCTTGGACCAACGTCTCTGGGGCTGAGGCATACGACATCTACGTTGGTAACGCAAGCGGTCAGTGCTTCCGCCAGGTTGTCAATACCACGACCAACACGGGGCACCAGATCACTGCTGCCTTGGTCCAAACCGATCAGCGCGCGTCAGATCGCGGTCTTATCAGTATTGGTGAAATTGGCGGCGACGTTGAGTACAACATCGAATTCCAAGAGAAGGAATTTTACGGGCAGGCTAACTTCCCTATTGCTAAGTACTTCTACGGCGGCAAGGCTGCCATCTCCGCAAAGAAGGTAGAACTAGATCCTCTGGCTCTTGTTCGCCTTATGGGCTTGAATTTGACCCCGTTCTATAACAGCACTGCTGGGCGATGGGAGGATCAGATTGATCCTTCTATTAACATCTCGCTTAAGCCCCTGTACCTTGAGTTCACCCATACGCGCACGGACGCCTCTGGGACGGTTAAGGTCGTGGCTTCGAAGGGCTGCATCTACAAGTTGCCCCTCCCGTTCGTTCGTGAAGATATCGCTACCATGGATCTCGACTTTACGCTACAATATGATTCAACCGTCGACAACCTTGTCACGGTGACAGTAGCGTAAATATAGGAGGTCTCAATGGCGGCAAACACGCTAAGCGCGGCGCAAGGTAAAAGCGCGCTCACGCTGAACGATCTGGCTCTGCTGGAGGATCGATACGGTTCTCTCTCAGACATTGACTTCACACGCTTCTCGATTCTTCGTACCGTTCTCTGGCTTTCGATTCGAAAGGCTGAGAAGGATATTACTGAAGAGCAGGTTGGCGAGCGATTTGACCTAACCAATCTTCTGACCGAAGTACAACCTGTCCTGAAGGCAAGTGGTCTTGCCGCTGGAGAGGATGATGCAACGGGAAAAGCCAGCGCGGTCTAGGCTGGAAAGATTTAGAATGGGGGCAAGTAATGGCATCGTTTGGAGAAGCGTACGGGTTTACGCCTGAGCAGTTCTTCTGCCTTACCTTGCCACAACTTGCTGAGTACGGCGAATACGCCAAGCGGCAGTCAGACCGCCTGAAGGAAAATTCCAAGAAGTCTGGCGGCACGTCTGGGAACACCCAAAGCATTTCCTCACTAGACGAACTTGTTGCTCGCTATGGAGAGAAGTCTCCAGAAAAGAAGCCTAAGTAGTTATGGCTAATAACGAGCAACTAAATCTAGACCTGCGGGTCAACTCTGCGCAACTTGTGCAGGGTCTCACTACCGCCATTGCGAGCCTGACGGCACTACAGCAGTCTCTCAATGGCGTAGCCCCAGCAGCGAAGTCTGCGGCAAGCGGGTCTGACCAGGCTAAGACATCTATTGCGAGCACTGGTCAGTCAGCCGCATCAGCAACAAATCCAATCACCGCAATGGCGGCTGCCCTACGCGCGGCTGCGACGGTAGCGAACGCGACAGGGACGGGTCTAAAGACCGTTGGTCAAAGCGCATACAACGCTGGCGTTGGGGTTCAGGCTTCAGGATCAAAGATGCAGACTGGGCTTCAGGGAACCCTTGGTCTGGTCAATACACTTGCTGCTCGAATTGGCTTGATTGGGACTTCTACCAGCGTTGCGGCAATAGGGTTTGCAAAACTTAGGGCGGCAATTGGAGGGTCACTCTCTGGGATCACTCCGCAGGCTGGGGCAGCAAGCGCTGCAATCTCTGGGATCGGCTTGGCACTACAAAGAATCGCAGGGGTTGGTGCCTCAGTTGGCGGAATCCTTGCTGGATTCTCTGGCGCTATGTTCTCCCGATTTGGTCAGGGTATTGGGAATATGGCAAGCCGTCTGCAAGGATTGGGCGGCACGGGCAGCGGCGCGTTTGGTCGAATGGCTTCTGCCGCACAAGGTGTTGTTAGTAAAATTGCGTCAGCAGTTCAGAAGTCCGCCGCCCTTGCGACGGGCATTGCATCAGCGGCGGGGAAACTAAGCGGATTCAGCGGGCTTGCTGGAATCGTTGGCAACTTTGCAAAGATGGCAAAGCAGGTTGGCGCGGTCTATCTCCAAGCGAAAGCGATGACGGCAATGACCCAATCGCTAGACCACCTTGCCAGCGGTATTATTGACTTCAACTCAACGCTGCAAACGGCTAACGTCGCGTTTGAAACGCTTATTACAAATGAAATTCGCCGCGGAGTCGTAGCCGCTGGAGACCTGAAGACTGCGCTTGATGGCGGCACGGACAAGTTTGGCAACGATATGAAGGGCATCAACAAGGTCTGGACCGAGACCATGGGCATCTACACTGCCACGACGCAGGCTGGGGGTCCATCTCCGTTTACCAAAGACAAAGAGGCTGGATCAAATCTAAAACTAACAATTGAAGACTTGATTCAGTCGTACAATAAGTTGAAGGGTATTTCAAACGCTACCGCTGCGGATGTTCAGCAGGCAGCGCTAGAGCAGCCTGGGTTCTTTACCCAGGTAGTTGAAGGAACTGAAGCGGCAAAGCACGCCGCTCAAGACTACGTAACGTTGCTGAAGAACTATGCGAACGTAACGCCGTTCCGCTTCCCAGAAATTCTGGACATGTCGAAGAAGATGCGCGCGTACGGATTTGCCGCGGAAGAGACAGTTCCCGCCATCAATGCCATTGGTGAAGCGGTTGCTGCAATGGGCGGTAGCGAAGAGCAGATGCAGCGCATTGGTTATGCCCTTGGGCAAATGCGAAACAGCGGTCGTGTCTACCAGCGCCAAATGATGCAGTTGGCAAATGCTGGTATCAACGGTTATGAAATCCTTGGCGAGCAATTGTTTAAGAAACTTCAGGCTGGATCTGAGGACGCTGTTGAGTTGGCAAAGAAGGCGACGTCGCTTGGGTTTGACGTCACAAAGGGCTTCTCTGTTGAAGCCGTGCGAGCCCTTACAAGGATTGGCGCACTTGGCGGCAGGGGCGCGGCGGACGCGCTTCTAACAGGAATGCAGGACCGCTTCCAGGGATCACAAGACAGGCTTGGTAACACGTTTGCTGGCGCAATGGCGACCATTGCAGACACCTCCCAAACCCTTATGGCGACGTCGTTTAAGCCGTTCTTTGATTTCATGGGTAGCGAAGACCCAAACAGCCTAGGTTTTATCCAAAAGTTTAAGGACTTGCTCCTCAGCCCTGAACTAGCGAATGGCGCAAACACTATTGCGGCAGCAATGGATAAGTTCCTTAACGCCGTCACGGGCGGCAAAGGTCCGCAGGTCCTTATCGACGGTATTGCGCAAGGCTTTAAGATTGTAGCGGCAGTGCTATCTGAATTTGTCTTCCCAATTATTAACTACCTCAGCCAAGTTACGCAGTTCTGGATCAACGTCATTGGCGGCGCACTCCAGCCACTTCTTGGAATTGTGGATACATTTGCCGTAATCTTTAACGGTGTAGAGCAGGGCGGACAAAAGACTCAGGGCATCTTTGAGATGCTTATGGGAATATACGACAGCCTACTTGCCCCAATGATTGCAATTGTCTCTGCTATCGCAGATGGATTTACCATGATGTTCCAGGGATTGTTCACAACAATTCATGGAATCATCGAGCCATTGCAGGTATTGATCTCAGCACTATTCGCAGCGTTTGAGGCACTTTCTCCAATCATCACCTTCATTGGCGCATTTATTGGTCTCATTAGCGGTCTGCTAGGCGTAGTGTTCAATGTCGTGGCTGGAATTGTCACGGGAATCCTGAACGCGTTCCAGCCTATCTTTGTATTCATTGGCAATCTCTTTGGTCAGTTTGCTGGGCTTATTGACATCATCCAGCAAAATGTCATGCCGCTTATCATGTTCCTAGGAAACATTATTGGAAAAGTCTTTGGGTTCTTTGGATCAATCATTGGGGCAATCATCTCTGGTCCGCTCTCCATCTTGAGCACCGTCATGGGCGCAATTGTTGGGGCAATTGGATTTGGGGTTAAGGCTGTGGCTGGATTCTTCGCAGGAATCATCAACGGCATCATTGAAAAACTGAACATGCTCGTAGACGTGTACAACGCCACCCTTGGAAACGTCTTTGGCAAGATGGAGCGACTCAAGACGGTTAAGGTAGACATCTTCACGGAAACTAAGAGCAAGACAAGCGCTGCTGTCTCTGGCTCTGGCGTCGCGCCAAACGCGCCATACACGCTCGACGACCTCTTCAACCCAAACCTGCCAGCCGTTGGCGACATGCGCGGTGGTGTAACCAAGCCTAAGAAGGGCGGCGGTGGTGGTGGCGGAAAGAATAAGTGGGACGACTTTGATGCAAAGTTGAAGGCTTGGATTGATAAGGTAAAGTCTGAAACGAAGAAGATGTATGAGGTTGAGATTGATGCAATCGAAGACCTCAAGAATGCGCAAAAGAAACAGTTCGAGAGCACGAAGGAGGCTGCCAAGCGAGCACATGAGCAGCGCATGCGTCAGTTCGACGATGAGAAGACTGCCCAAGACCGCTTCTTTGACGACGCACTAGAAGGCATCAACGATCAGCGGGACGCGCTCAACAAGGCAAGCGACGAGCGCAAGAGTGAGGACGACCGCGCTAAGTTGGAGCGAGACCTTGCATTCGCTATCGCCCAGCAGGCATCTGGAACTCTTGACCCGCTTGAGGCTGCCCGCAACGTTGCTGAGGCTCGCGCAGCCCTAGACGACTTCAACCTAAGCGCCCAGGAGCAGGCTGCTCTCGACGCCCTGGACGTTCAGGCTGAGGCAATCGACGACCAGAGGGAACTGTGGGAGCGGGACTACGCTGATCGAAAGGATGCGGAGAAGCGCGCCTACGACGATGCGCTCCAAGCACTGGAAGACCAGCATACGACCGCTATGGACCTAATGACGGCGCAGCAAGAGGCGCTCAAGACGCAGATGGAAGCGGACCTGCTTGCCTTTGAGAACAACGTGATGGACATGGCAGCGCTCCTGAAGCAGGGCAAGATGACGGGCGCAGACTTTGCCAAGGAGACTCTTAAGGAGTTTGAGACCCTTGGAAACAACTACGAGGAGATTGGCGAGACGCTAGGAAAGAACCTTGCCTACGGTCTACAGAAGAGCAAGAAGGTAATGGACACCGCCGCCAAGGAACTTGCTGCAATCATTGCCAAGTACCTTAAGGTTAAGAGCCCAACCGAGGCTGGACCGCTGGCTGAGGATCAGAGCAACTGGGGCAGCAGGCTCGCGAAGAACATGCTCACGGGTATGAAGGACACCTTCAAGGGCGACTTTGCCATGAAGATTGGTCTTGGAGACTTCGTCAACCAGTTGACAGGGGTCAAGCCCATGAAACTTGGACTTGAGGGTACAATGGGCAACGTGACTGTCATGAACTTCAACTTTGCGCCAGGAAGTATCCGCGACGACAAGGATATCTACGCCTTGGCTGAAGCCGTCGAGAAGAGGATGACCCGCACCCTGAGGCAGCGCTAATGTCATACGAAGTACTGTGGACCCAGTACGGCGGGTCAGCCGTCGACATCACGGATCAGGTTGACTTCACCTCCGTAAGCCTAGAGCAGAACGCCAGCGGGATTAACTCCCTATGCCGCATGGACGTTTTCACATTGCTGCCATTCGGAACTGGGCAATACACAAAGCGAGAGTTCTCTGTCAGGGATTTGATTCGCGTCAGGGATACAGCCCTTGGTGGCGATGCCCAGTGGCTCTTTAGCGGGTTCGTCACGTCGATCTCCCCATCGCAGGAAGGCGACCACGTCGTTCAGTCTCTTGAACTCGCTGACTACACGTCTATCTTTGACGTAGTAGTGATTGACGACATGACGGTTGCGGAGCGAACCTCTGACGTTCAGGTGATTGCCCAGATCTTTGCGCACGTAGACGGCATCACCAGCACGCCTATCTGGCAGATGTGCGCCCTCGACCACCAGCCAACCGCCACAGATATCCCATACATCCGCAGCACGTCGCAGTACGTCTTCTCTAACCCTGACACCTACCTTGTTGAGCGCTACCAGGGAATGACGGTCAAGCAGGCGTTGGAGTCAGTCATCTCAAAGACGGGCTACACCTACTGGGTAGACGAGGCGCTGAACTTCCACTACGCAAAGAGCAACGTGCGAGACATCATGACCAACGGCAGCGCCGTAAACAACACCGCAGGATGGACGGCAGCACCCACTGGAACAGCGCTGACGAGGGAGACCTCTGGCGGTCCGTTCAACAGCGGAACATACCTACGCTTCGAAGTCACTGGTTCTCCAACTGGAGAGCAGGAAGTCTATGTCCCAACCACAGTGACGGGCGACTACGCCACGACCTATATGGTCACATTCCGCTATCGAACAAGCAACAACGATAGCGGGCAGGCGCATCCTCAGATTCACCTACATTGGGTGCAGTCCCCATCAACGACAATCCACGACACGCACTTGGCTCTGGAGAAGTCTCAGACAGAATGGACAACTGGCTGGTTCATGTCTACGCATACCAACAGCGCCCCAAACACCATTCGGCTATCGCTCACGATTGGAAAATCTTCGTCTAGCGGTGCCCGCCAAGAGCGCATCGACATCACGGATATCCAGGTCATCCCTATCGACACAACGTTTGGATTCCTTGAAACAGGAAAGAGCGTTGCAAACCACGGGGACGCAGACGGCTTCATTTGGAACGACTTTGAGAACCCTTCCACGACTATTGAAGGTGCTGACGCCAAGAACGCTGTCCGCGTCTATGGTGCTTGGGAGAACCCAACAACGCACAACCTGTATAACGAATACGAGCACCCCCGCGGCGTATGGGCTATGCGCGGCAGAAAGATCTACGCGAACATCTTTGACCAGAGTGTCATCGATGACATTGGCTCTGCATATCGAGCCGCTGGAACGTTTGAGAAAGAGGGAGTTCCGCTCCGCACCGTTTCCTTTGACCATCAGACTGAACACACCAGCCTTCGCGCTGGAAACGTCGTCCCATTCATCTGGGAGACTGGCGACATCGCTGAGCCGTTTATCGTACGAACAAACTCTGCCACCTACGAGGGAACAAGGTTCTTCTGGTCAAGTGAACTGGGCGGAGATCCTACAATTACTCAGACGCGGCTCTACGCGGTCAACGTTGCCGTCCAGAACCTACAAGACTACGTCACGGACGCGATTGCTCCGCAGCCACCAGTTTCAGACCCAGTTACATCCGCCGCACCAGTCCTTAGCGCGGCAACAGCGAAGATTGACAACGATGGCAACGCAAAGTCTGTCGTTACCGTCACCTGGTCGCCAAACACTGAGCCAGACCTTCGTTCCTACCGTGTCGACTTCGCTGAGGCAGACACCGCGGTAGACGCAGCAAACTTCACTGCTCCAACGCAGCAGATTATTCCAAGGAACCAATCAACGGGAACTGGCGCACCAGCGACGATTACCGCAAACTACAATGCCCCCTCTGGAAAGTACGTTGCTGCACGAGTCGTTGCAACAGACTTTATGTCCAACGCCTCCCTGCCATCTACTGCGGCTGCTGGCGCATCTAATGCCATCCTTGCTCCGTTGGATACCGTGCCGCCAAACCCACCAACAAACATGCTTGCAACATCAAGTATTGCCTCAGTGCTCATCTCGTGGGACTTTGATCTCACTGTCACGGATAACAAGGACTTTTCTAAGTTCAAGTTGCAGCGCGTAAGCAACTCGACTAACTCGTTCCCCGCATCCGCATGGGCTGATGCGACGCTTCAAACGTACCTTTACGAGTCGTCTTCTGTGGTCCACCCAGTAACTGCCCAAAGCGAAAGCGCAAGTTCAGAGAACAGCCAATACGGTCGATTCTATTGGTATCGAGTGCTAGCAATTGACAATTCTGGAAACGAGAGCACGTGGGCATATGTCAACGGGGACGAAACGCCTGACTCTTCAGATTCGGTTGCCGCGGGAAAGGTTAACTCCGTAGACATCGACAGCATCAATGCTGGAGACATCACTTCTGGTTCGCTGACTCTCACCCCGCTTGGCGCGACCAGCGAGGCAATTATCACAAACGTATCTGGGAACGGGACAACCGTAACCTACACCGCTGATAACTCATTTTCTGTTAGCGGAACCGTCACCATCACTGGGGTCGACCCAGTCGCCTACAACCTCACAAACGCTACGGTTGCATCAGCAACGGCGACGCAGTTTACGGTGACAAGCAATGCCATTGGGACATACGTTGGGGGCGGTGTGGCATACCTGCGCACAAGCACTGCCGCAATCCAGTCAACAAACTTCAGCGTCAGCAACTCTGGCTCCGTCATCGCCTCAGACATTACGCTGCAAAACTCAGCAACATTCTCCCAGAGCGACGGGGCGGTCCTAAACACTCTTGGGCTTGTCAAGATGAAGCCGCAGCCAGTAACTGTCAGCGGAGTGACGACCAACGTAGGCGGATCTTCGATCCAGGTAGTCCCTGAATCTGGTTCTCTTGACTACTCCCTATGGACAGTAACCGCAATCTCCCCAGCGTCGTGGGCTTCACAGGGAACCGTGACTACCACAATTGGTGCAAACCACACGATTGGCGTTGGGGCGTACGTCTCGTGGCATAACTGCGGCATCACTAATGGAGACTCGCAAGACGAGGCGCACCGTGTAACGGCAGTGGATAGAGCCGCTGGGACCATTACTACAGTCATGCCCTACGCTGGGTCCAGGACTCTTACAAGCCCATCGACGTTGCGCGAGTACAAGAACCTGACGCTTGTTGCACCAGGCGGTCTGTTTGTCTCCGCCTCATCGACCAGCAGCACCGCCCCAGGAATTCTTGGAACTGGTGGGCTTGCCCTGGGA
>Ga0164292_10000441_pt1 | contig 32379 bp, 26 predicted proteins | sample GEODES117metaG_FD_111486 | JGI IMG/M metagenome (GOLD analysis project Ga0164292, IMG submission 111486) | Eutrophic lake water microbial communities from Lake Mendota, Wisconsin, USA - GEODES117 metaG | ecosystem: Environmental > Aquatic > Freshwater > Lake | place: USA: Lake Mendota...
ACAAGCTTATAATAACTCAAATATTCTCTAGAGCCAGTTAATTTGATATTGAAAAATAATCCCTGTGTTTTATAGGATCCTTCAACCCTTTCCTCCAAAGTATTTCCGGCAAGAAATCGTTGTCATTCCAGCGAAAGCTAGAACCTCCACTCACAAGGTTTATTTTACCTGAAGCAGTTTTTCATTGGGACTACAAGCCGGCCATAGTAGCATTTGCAATTTGAAATAAAGCCGGGTGACAGCTTAAGCTTCTATTCCCTTCTTCCCATTAACATACTGGCGTAATAAACCAATGTTGCCAATGAACCCAGCGCCGCAACAACGTAAGTCATTGCAGCCCACCATAGTGCGTCTTTAGCTTGATCATTTTCTACACTGGTTTGCATTATACCACGATTGCTTTGCAGCCATGCCAAAGCCCTATTACTTGCATCAAACTCAACCGGAAGGGTAATGAAAGCAAACAAGGTTACCACAGCGAGGGCTACAACACCAATTGCAAGAACGGTAATGTCTCCTGAAAAAATAAGAAGCATCACACCAATCATCAATGCCCATTGTGTTATTTTTGAAGCTAAATTAACAGCTGGAACAACTGACGACCTAAACTTTAACCAGCTGTACGCTTTTGCATGCTGAACAGCATGACCACATTCGTGTGCAGCAACTGCCGCTGCAGAAACACTGCGGCCATGGTATACCTCCGGACTCAAGTTTACAGTCCGGTCTGCCGGATTGTAATGATCTGATAACTGGCCCTCGGCAGAAATAATCTGAACATCATATATTCCATTATCCTTTAACATTTTATCAGCGATGTCCTTTCCGCTCATTGCTGAACCTAAAGGCATTTCAGAGTATTTCTTAAATTTGCTTTTAAAACGCCACTGGACAGCAAAACTAACTACCGCAATGACAATCATTAAAATTAATCCCATAGTTTTTATTTTTTATAAACCCATTCAATAACCATTCCCAATAAAAATAATCACAAATAATTTACCTTTAGACTATATGTCCAATCTTTTTTCTTACTGGGAACAGAAATCATTCTTATCCGGCTTTGATGTGATTATCATTGGCAGTGGAATTGTAGGTTTAAGTGCTTCACTGTATCTAAAGTTAAAACAGCCTTCATTAAAGATAGGAGTTCTTGAATCGGGTTTTCTACCTGCAGGAGCAAGTACAAAAAATGCTGGTTTTACGTGCTTTGGAAGCATTTCTGAGCTTGAAATTGAATTGGAATCGGGGTCAGAGAATGAGGTTTTGAATAGGATAGATATGCGTTGGAGGGGTCTGGAAAAGCTCAGAAAAAATCTTGGAGATTCTGCAATTTGCTTTGAACAAAATGGGGGTTATGAACTATTTAAAAACAAGGAGGCCGACTTCGCACATCACTGTATTGATAGGATCCCATGGTTTAATTCCTTTTTGAAACCTGTCATTAGAAAACATGACATTTATGCAGTTTCATCTGATAAAATTGCAGAATCAGGCATGAAGGGAATATTTAAAATCATAAAAAATAAGTACGAGGGCCAAATTGATACCGGAAAAATGATGAGCGCCTTACTCTCGAGGGTACAGGGACTGGGAGTAAATGTTTTTAATAATTGCCTGGTACAAAAAATTGATAATGCTTCAGATTATAAAAACATCATAACCAATCAGGGGGTATTTAAATCTAGATCTATTATTGTTGCAACGAACGCCTTTGCTAAAAATCTTATTCCTGAACTCGATGTTACTCCGGGCAGAGGTCAGGTTTTAATCACAGCGCCAATAAAAGATCTGAAAATAAAAGGCGCCTTTCATTACAATAGGGGTTATACCTATTTCAGAAATATAGATGATAGAATATTGCTGGGTGGAGGACGTAACCTTGATTTTAAAGGAGAAGAAACCCATGAACCCGGAGTGACACCCATTATTCAAAATGAACTTGAAAAATTATTATATGAAACCATAATACCGAGACAAAAACCAAAAATTGAATACCGCTGGAGCGGGGTAATGGGCTTTGGAAAAGATTTGAGCCCCATAATAAAACAAATTTCACCCGGTGTATTCTGTGCAGTAAGATGCAACGGAATGGGAGTAGCAATGGGTAGTATTTTGGGTGAACAGGTTGCTGATATGATTCATATTTAATCTGGACCTACTTTTTACTTATGATAAATTAAAGAAATGGAAATCTACATTTTAACTGCAGCAGCTATAATTATTGTTGTTTTGTTTTTTCTCATACGCTCAAAACCCAAATTAGATACGCGCGGTCTGGAAGAATTAAATCAACTCAAATCTGAGAATGAAGAATTAAAAATAAGTCTGGCAAAAGCTCAAGAAAGGACAGAAAATATAAAATCAGAACAAGATTATTTAAGAAAAGAATTAAACGCCGAACGCGAAAAACTATCTGATACCCTGCGTTCATTGGAAAGTTCACGTGCTTATTTACAGGCTCAAAAGGAAAAAATAGACGAGCAAAAGTCTGAAATCAAAAATAATCAGGAAAAATTTAATAAGGATTTTGAACTGATTGCTTCCCGTATTCTGGAAGAAAAAAGCATAAAATTCACTGAACACAGTCGGGTTAATCTTGACCTTATTATTAAACCTCTTCGCGAAAATCTCAAAACCTTTGAAGATAAAGTAGACAAGGTTTATAAAGCTGAATCGGATGAGCGAAATATTCTTCGCGGACATATCAATCAGCTCATTGAGCAATCTAGCCTGATGAATCAGGAAACCAAAAACCTTACAAAAGCCCTCAAAGGAGACAGCAAAAAGCAGGGAAACTGGGGTGAGATGGTACTGGAAAGGGTTTTGGAGCGATCTGGTCTTGTTAAAAATCAAGAGTACCGCATACAGGCCTCCCATCAATCATCTGATGGCAGTCGCTTTCAGCCGGATGTTGTAATTGATCTTCCGGATGAAAAACATCTCATTATTGATGCAAAGGTTTCTCTCACTGCTTACGAGCGGCTGGTTAACTGTGAAAGTGATGAAGACCGCAATTTGTTCATCAAGCAGCACATTAGCTCTATTCGGAATCATATTATTGAACTTTCATCAAAAAATTACAGTGACTTGTATAAGATCAATTCTCCTGATTTTGTGATGTTATTTATTCCAATTGAATCCAGTTTCAGTATTGCTGTTCAGCACGATGCTGAGTTATTTAATTTTGCCTGGGACAGGCATGTGGTTATTGTAAGCCCTTCTACTTTACTTGCTACATTACGAACCATTGCAAGTATGTGGAAACAAGAACGCCAAAACCGAAATGTGATGGAAATTGCCCGACTTGGTGGTGAAATGTATGATAAATTTATTGGTTTTATGACCGATATGGAAAGCCTCGGGAAAAACATTAAACAAAGCCAAGATGCATACGATAAGGCTATCAGTAAATTATCCACTGGAAGAGGTAACCTTAGTAGTACTTCTGAGAAAATAAAAAAACTAGGAGCCAGAACCGCAAAGCAGCTGGATCAAAAGTTCATTAGCGAAGACGAGGATTAATTGCTTTTAATTTGTTCGGGCAAGAGTTTAAAATAGGTTGCCACAAATCTATTATTAACACGCGTTCCCATGATTTCAGCTTTGCGTATTTTTTGACAAAAACCGTCCTTGGCATGAGCGTCTCCGTGGTCATCAATCTTGGTTCCATCTACAAAATAGGATTTTCCATCGATCCGAACAGCAAGATTACAACCCTTACCCTCCATCTTAAACTGACACTGCCCACAGGAGGCTTCTGCAATTAACATCTTGTCTGCTTTTAATGGCTTGGTTTGCGCATTTACAGCACTGTATATCAAGCACATGAAGAAAATAAAAAGTCCTTTTTTCATATTCCAATAGTTCTAATAAATCTCCGCATTTGAAATCAATGGGCAGGCTTTTGAATCATCGATACTTATCCTTATTCTTGAGGTAATCACGGGATCTATTTTCAATATTCTTTTATAGCCTATCGTTGTTGCCTTGGCAACATTCTGCCAGACACCATCTTTCCAAATATCCACAGTAAATGCTTTTACCCTTTGCCCAAGCCGAATATATTCTTGCAAAACAATGTATTTAACTTTTTTTTCCTTGCCCAAATAAATTTCAAAGCCTCCTGTTTTCAGATTATCATCCGTTGCCCAGTAGGTATCTTTTTTACCGTCGGTAATCATTTTACCTGCATAATTAGTGGAATTGGATCGAACCGTGCTGGTCTCTACTTTGGCCCCTTTAGCAATATTAATCGCAAACTCCGTATCAAGCAGTTTTTTATACCCTTTCAAGGATTCAATGTCTTTTTCGTGGAATAGTCCGCGTTGATCAGGAGGAATATTAAGTAAGAGCGTTGAGCCACGTCCAACTGAACTCAAGTAAATATCAAACAACTGCTCTGCAGTTTTTACTTTAGCATCCTCATTGGCATGATAAAACCATCCCGGACGGATTGAAACATCAACCTCTGCCGGTATCCATTTATCACCATTTGCTGAACCAGAATTTAGAATATCTGATATCCCAGATTTACCTGCATGTAAGGTATCCGTTGAAATAGTATTCCAGTTTGTCTCACCTGCAATACCGCGTTCATTACCCACCCATCTAACTCCGGGGCCCGCATCACTAAAAAAAATAACGTTTGGCTGGATACTTCGGACTATATCCAATGTTTTGGGCCAGTCGTAATAAGTCGATGCGTTTATTTTGCGGATTTCCCGTGAACCCCCATAATAGCCATCCCCGCCATTTGCACCGTCAAACCACATTTCGAAAACGGGGCCGTAGTTAGTAAATAATTCCTTAAGCTGATTACGGTAATAGTCTAGATAAGCGGGTTTACCATATTCTGGATGATTTCGATCCCATGGAGAAAGGTACACCCCAAATTTCAGTCCGTACTTTTTCGAAGCCTCGGCTGTTTCTTTAACAATATCGCCTTTACCATTCATATAAGGACTATTTTTTATAGAATGTTCTGTGTATTTACTGGGCCAGAGGCAAAATCCATCATGGTGCTTAGTTGTTAAAATAAGGGTTTTAAACCCCGTTTCTTTCAGCACTTTAGCCCATTGTCTTGTATCCAGAGCAGTTGGATTAAATATAGATTCTTTTTCATCGCCATATCCCCACTCCAGACCAGTGAACGTGTTGGTTGTAAAATGTACAAATGCATTGGTCTCCATCTCATGCCATTGCATCTGCTCTTCAGTAGGTAAAGGTAAAACAGGAGCTGGTGCATCAGCCTTCTCGGACTGGGCATTAACCGATTTTGAAAAAATCAGAAGAAATAAAATCAGTTTGAAGGTTCTTGGATACATCTTATTAATATTTGCCTAAATGTAAAATTCTAATAACAATCTCTAATTCAATTATGATCCCCTTTTAACGAGTTCCATCCCTGCGCTTTTATTGGGTGAACCTTTTCTGATTTTGAAATCAGATTACAGCCGGCCGAGGCTTCGGTTATGTGTCCGATAATTGAAATATCAGGATTATTCCGGATTTTTTCATAATCCGCCTGCTTAACAGTAAAAAGTAATTCATAATCTTCGCCACCGTTTAGAGCACAAACTGTTGGGTCAATTCCGAAATCACGGGCGGTGTCATAAGTCATTGGGTCTATCGGGATCTTTTCTTCATATAAATTACATCCCTTATCCGATTGCTTGCAAATATGGAGGATCTCAGAAGCAAGTCCATCCGAAATATCAATCATGGCGGTCGGTTTGATCTTCATCAGTTTCAAAGATTCCACAATATCTTTTCGTGCCTCAGGCTTCAATTGCCTTTCAACTATATAATCCTTACCTTCCAGGTCGGGCTGTATGTTGGGGTTTTCAAGAAAAATACCCTTCTCGCGTTCCAGTAGTTGCAAACCGATATATGCCCCGCCCAAGTCGCCCGATACACATAAAAGATCACCCTCGTTGGCACCGCTTCTGTAGCAGATGTCCTTCTCATCAGCAAAACCGATACTGGTAACACTAATCACCAGGCCTTGTTTTGATGAAGTGGTATCGCCTCCGACAAGATCAACTCCAAATTTTTCACAGGCAATATTGATTCCCTGATACAATTCTTCGACAGCCTCAAGTGGAAATTTGCTCGATAACCCGATAGAAACCGTTACCTGGGTTGCTGTTCCATTCATTGCATAAATATCACTTAAATTAACCTGAATGGCCTTGTAACCTAAATGTTTTAGGGGTGTGTAAGATAAATCAAAATGAATTCCTTCCAGTAAAAGATCTGTAGATATCAGTGTTTTCTTTCCTTCAAAGCCTAATACTGCAGCATCGTCTCCAATAGCTTTTACTGTACTTTTATTTTTGACATCAAAATTCTTGGTCAAATGGTCGATCAGGCCAAATTCACCCAATTGCTCAATCTCTGTGCGTCCTTTATTTTCAAACATAATTTGCTTTTAAAAATACAAAGGTGCTAATTTTTTAAGGAAGCAAAGTTTTGGGATTATGGCAATTTATACACAAGTTTTAACTTGTTGTATTCGGATTGTGGCAACTGAACCAGTATAGGGTTCTTCTTTTTATCAAGAAAGCCGATCAGTTTTAATATATCAGATTCCTTCATGGCGGTACAGCCCGCTGTTGGCTCAGTGCCTCCACTCCAGATATGCATAAAAATACAGGATCCCATGGCGGGAATTGCGGGATTTACGTTATAATCTACAAAAACCCCAAACTTGTACACATCGCTTTTCATGCGCATGGTTTCTGCCGAAGTCCAGTCTTTTTTAATGGTATCTGTCTTAACAATCTGATTATAATAGGCTGATTTTGAATCATCTACACAAAAAGTTTTATTATCTACTTTCAAAGAGCTCATTTTTGAAAGAATATCATCATAACCAAACAAGCCACTTAACTGAAAGATCCCCGCAGGGGAATTTCCATCACCCTCCGACTTTAATTTACCCCTGTTCAATTCTTCTTTGTGTAAACCCCTTCCCCAAGCCATACCGCTTCTGCCAGTTACGATTGGGATTTGGGTAAAAACGGGCTCCCAATAATTTCCTTTGTATTCGTAAACAGACATTCTGCCTTCAATCTTATTCCATGAATCTGTGGTTACCACGATCAACTGGTTGGTTTGAAATCTGGTATTGAAATCAACTGGCTGTTGGTAATAAATAGATAAAATGAGAAAGTATAATGAAATAATAAAATTCATGAGTATTTATACCGCAGTTTTAAGCCAGTTTTTACCTTCTGTAAACCTGGTGACCATCATGGCGGAAACAGTATCGCCTGTAGCATTTAAAACGGTTGCCATGGGATCAACAAGAGTGCCAATGATCATCACCACAGGTAACATTTCAACAGGAAAACCATAAACTGTCATTACCAAAATCTCACCTATATAACCCCCGTTTGGAATTCCCCCTTCCACCATGCTAACAATAATTGTTATACCCAGGGCCATTAAGATGGTACCAGGATCCATAAAATCCTTTCCCATTATCGCAAAAACAGCTGCAATTTTTATTATGGACGAAACACTTGAGCCATCTTTATGAAGCGGAGCCCCAAGAGGAATGACCAGATTAGAAATATGTTCGGGTATTTTCATAGCCCGGGCGGCTGCAAGGTTTGCTGGTATTGTTGCTACACTACTACAGGTACTCACTGCCGTAAATGTTGGAACAATATTATTCTTCCAAAAGATCTTAACTCCCTGACTACCTGCAGCTATAAACGCATATATCGTGAAGAAAAAGAAAAAATAGAACGTGCAAAAACCATAATATATCGCCATTGAATGACCATAGGTTCCGAATAGCTGTGGTCCAAAAACGCCTACCTGATATGCAAAATAAGCTCCTAAACCGATCGGGGCAAGCTTCATGATCATAATTAGAAATTGCTTCATTACCTCATCGCCTGCAACCAGAAACTTTTTGAAAGGATCAGCCGAATCACCAGCCCTCAGGGTTGCAAAACCAATAAATAACGAGAAAATAATGAATGCAAGCATGCTTTTCCGGGATAATAATTCATTAAACTCATTAACCGTCAACAGACTGGTAGCTTGTTCTCCAAAACTAGTTTTATGCACCACTTCTATAACTTGACTTGTGGTGTCAATATTCTGTGGTAGCGGAAAAATCCATACAGTAAAAATGGTTAGTATTGCCGAAATTAGTACTGTACCTAGGAAAACCAAGATCATCACGATCATAACCTTACCCATTTTTTTTGAGCGGTCAATATTTGCAATGGAAGAAGATATTGCGAAAAAGATAAGAGGAATTACAGCTGTGAAAAGAAGATTTAAAAATATATCCCCGATTGGTTTAATAACCTCAACTTTCTTACCTAAAAAAAGACCTAAAAAAGTTCCAAGAATTATACCAATGAGGAGCTTGATAATGCTGGCATAATTCTTTAAAAAACCACCCGTACTTTCATTCATTTTTTATAAACCTAGTTTTGCAGATATATCGAGCATTCGTTCAATTGGAAGTATAGCTCTTTTTATAACGTCTGCCGGTACTGTCACTTCAGGGAGACCGTTTTTTATACATAAATAAAGTTTTTCTAGTGTATTTCTTTTCATATGCGGACAATCATTGCATGCACATGAATTATCAGGCGGAGCTGGAATAAATATTTTATCCGGACTAGCTTTCTCCATCTGATGAAGTATACCACTTTCTGTAGCTACGATAAATTCTTTGGCAGAATTATTAATAGTATATTTTAATAAACCAGTAGTAGATCCTACGTAATCTGCCATTTTTAATATAGCCTCCTCACATTCAGGATGTGCTATAAATTTAGCATTAGGGTGTCTATTTTTTAATTTTAATATACGCTGCTGTGAAAAAATTTCATGAACCATACAAGCCCCATTCCATAAAACAAGTTCCCTACCTGTTTTCTTAGCTACATAAGCTCCTAAGTTTTTATCAGGTCCAAATATTATTTTCTGATCTTTAGGCAGACTTTCCACAATCTGTACTGCATTTGATGACGTACAAACTATGTCACTCATTGCTTTTAACTCAGCTGTACAGTTTACATAAGTTATTACTAAATGATCCGGGTACTTTTCTTTAAATTTTGCAAATAATTTTGGCGGACAACTATCTGATAATGAACATCCAGCCTTTAAATCTGGTAATAATACTTTCTTAGATGGCGATAATATTTTTGCGGTTTCTGCCATAAAATGAACACCAGCAAACACAATTACATCTGCATCTGTCTTGGCCGCCTGCTGAGATAATCCCAAACTATCTCCAATAAAATCTGCAATATCTTGTATATCAGGCTCCTGGTAATAATGCGCCAAAATAACCGCATTTTTTTCTTTTTTTAATCTACTTATTTCAGAAAAAAGATCAAGAGTTGGATCTATTGGCTCATCAATAAAACCTTTAATATTTAATTCTTCTAAGGTATTCATTTATCAACTATTCAATAATTATAATTTATATTATATATAAGAATCTTATTGTTTATTAGAGTGTTGGTATTGTGAACAATAAAATATTTTTTTTAGTGTATTAATTGTTTTTAATTATTTCTCCACAAATTCTAAACAATTATTATTATGTAAAGTATTGATTATTAAATCTTTTAATTATTATATATTTTTTTTTAATTTTTTTTTGTTGACTTTTTATCTTAACTAAAAAGTGGAATACTCACAAGTTTTTGCTTATAACTAAATCAAAAATAAGGTAAATTTGGCTCATTGAATATATTTATAAGTCTGATTGTAAATTAATCAACCAGAATTGGTACTAAATTAACATCATACAATAGCTTGTTAACATCTATATTCATATATAAATTTCTATAAATCTCTTTCATGAAAAATGTTGATTTTTTAGTAGTAGGTTCTGGTATAGCAGGATTAAGTTTTGCTTTAAAAGCGGCCAAATATGGCAAGGTTCTGATACTTACAAAGGCAAATGAAGATGAATCTAACACTAAATATGCGCAAGGTGGTGTGGCTGTTGTTGTGGATAAGGAGGAAGATTCGTTTGAAAAACATATTGATGATACCTTAATTGCTGGTGACGGGCTTTGTGATCCAAAAATAGTTGAAATAGTTGTTAAAGAGGGGCCTGATCGAATTGATGAAATTATAAGGTATGGTACTCATTTTGATAAGACTAAACAGGGAATTTTTGACCTCGCTAAAGAGGGTGGTCATTCCGAAAGTCGTGTACTGCATTATAAGGATATTACTGGTTTTGAGATTGAGAGAGCACTTTTGAAGCAAATACATAATGATCCTAATATTGAAATTCTAACTCATTATTTTGCCGTTGAATTAATTACTCAACATCATATAGGTGAATTTGTTGATCGAAAATCAGATGATATCGAGTGTTATGGTGTTTATGCACTCGACACCTCAACCAATAAGGTTGATAAGTTTTTATCCAGAGTTACATTAATGGCTTCAGGTGGAGCTGGACATATTTATTCAAATACTACTAATCCTGTTATAGCAACCGGAGATGGAATAGCGATGGCTTATCGTGCAAAGGCCAAAGTAAGAAATATGGAATTTATACAATTTCATCCAACGGCACTTTATAACCCAGGTGAATATCCATCATTTTTAATCTCAGAAGCTGTTCGTGGTTTTGGAGGGGTTCTTAAAACTAGAAATGGTAATGAATTTATGCAAAACTATGATGAGAGAGGCTCGCTGGCTCCTAGAGATATTGTTGCCAGAGCTATTGATGCAGAAATGAAAAAGTCAGGTGATGATTTTGTATATCTGGACATCAGACACCGTGCTAAGGCAGATATTTTATCACATTTTCCTAACATATATGCCAAATGTCTCAGTATAGGCGTTGACATGACTCACGATTTAATACCCGTTACTCCTGCAGCTCATTATATGTGCGGTGGCATTTTGGTTGATGAGAATGGTAGGTCATCCATTCATAGACTTTATGCTTGTGGGGAATGTACCTCAACGGGTTTGCACGGTGCTAATAGATTAGCGTCAAATTCTTTACTTGAAGCACCTGTGTTTGCTCATCGGATATTTGAAGATTCTATTAAGTTTTTTAAGTCCTATGAAATACCGGGAAATATTCCTGAATGGGACGAGACCGATACTAAGTTATCAAACGAGGATATTCTTGTTACCCATAATCTTCGTGAAACGCAAAAAGTAATGAGCGACTATGTTGGTATTGTTAGATCTGATTTTAGACTGGATAGGGCAATGAGAAGGTTAGGATTACTATATGAGGAAACAGAAAGTTTTTATAAAATGACAACATTGTCTGTAAAATTGTGTGAACTTAGAAATGTAATCCAGAATGCATATATTGTAATAAAGTCGGCAATGATGCGAAAGGAAAGCAGAGGACTCCATTATACAACGGATTATAAACCTCATGCTCTAGATCCAAAGGACACCGTTTTTTAATATTAAGCAATGACACTTATATTACCAGTCAAGAATATTTATCCTGAGATCGGATCAAATTGTTTTTTAGCCGAGAACTGTACAATTGTTGGTGATGTTGTTATTGGTGATAATTGTTCAGTTTGGTTTAATGCAGTAATAAGAGGTGATGTTAATTACATAAGGATTGGAAATAATACCAACATTCAAGATGGAGCTGTTATTCACTGCACGTATCAGAAGGCTGCAACGGAAATTGGAAATAATGTTTCTGTTGGTCATAATGCACTCGTTCATGGATGTAAATTACATGATCATGTATTAATAGGAATGGGAGCAATTGTGATGGACCATGCTATTGTAAACGAGTATTGTATTATAGCCGCCGGTGCAATTATTTTGGAGAATATGGTTTGCGAGTCTGGTTATCTTTACGCTGGAATACCAGCAAGGAAGATTAAACCGTTAACTGATCAGCAAATGGAAATGCTGTCAAAACTACCGGAAAATTATAAATTGTACTCTTCCTGGTTTATTTAGGATCTGGAATAGAAATTTTTTCTTCCAAATCCCAGTTTGGTCGTAGTGATATCGTTTTTTCAAAGGTCCAGGTATTTTCAGGCTGTTTCCGCTCTTTTATATTTCCTGTATCCCATTCCCCATTAGTATTAGCATCATATATTACGCGGATCAAGTACTTAGCTGTTGGATATCGTATGTAATTTAAAACACTATTTTTTCTTATAGTGGTTTGTTTAAGAACATCTTTTTTTTCATTTAACCATTGAATTAAATAAGACTTAGATGTATCCGGAACGCTAACATTTATGGATATACTACCGTAGTTATCTTCTATATCTAGCTCAAATTTTTTGGTATACACTTTGGACTTTGTCCCTAAAATATCCGTAAATGCGTTTTCTGCTAGTTTTAAGGTGTATTGTTTTTTAATTTTCCAAGGATATCTCAAGCTGTATGATTTTAAAGATCCTGGGTTTTTAATTAATTGATATCCTTTTGTTACTACAGAGTCTTCCAATAGTGTAATTTGCGATTCCTGATAGGATTGTATTGGTGATGTAAATTTCAGCGATAATTCTGAACCGGGTCTTATTTTGCCAGCCGTTAGATTGTCTGATGCCACCAAAGACCTTACGTATGTGTCTCTTTTACTTCTTCTTAAAGTCACGGTGTCAATTGCTTTTCCTGCAGAGTTTACAACTACATCTATTGAATCAAAAGTTAATTCTGGTAACCATATTGTAGCTGAATCTCGCTTTAAATTGAATTCAACTGTTTTGTCTTTGTCTATATTAGCGGGTTCTATAATGCTTAGTGTAGGTGCTGATATTGGTTTATTAAACGTTAAACTTATTCTGCCATCACCCTCTATGCGCCTATCTTTTATTGTAAGTACAGAAGGGTATTCTTTAAATACTTGTAATATTATGCCGCTAGTGTCTTTTGTTAGCTTTATTGGATTATTTAAAAAACCAATTTCTTCGTTTTCTGCATTATATATTCTATCACCACCTTGTTCTAATAGAGCATACAATCTGTAAGTGTTTTCTCTTAGGTTAGACAATTTGAATGTTCCTGCTGTATCGGTTATGTTGAACACACTTGCTTTCTTTTTACCGAATAAGGAATCTTGATTTACGGGTAAAATGAACACCGTAACATCTTTCAACTTTTCTTTGGTTAGTGCATTAATTACTTTTCCTGATATAGAAAGTGAATCAATTTCATTTCCGGTTGAAAACACATAGGAATAATTTTTAAGAATGTTACTTTCATTAACATCCGTAATTGCTTTTCCAAAATTGATTGAATAAGTTGTGTTTTCTTCTAGTTTTTGTTTAAACTCTATTCCTAGATTTTCTTTTTTTACCCTAAATTCTGGTGGTATATCTATTGCGGGCGATATGCTTATTTCTGTGTATTCATTAGCGAGTTTTATAAACTCGTTAAATTCTATTTCAACTTTTTCCGAAACGAAATTCTTTGTGAAATTTTTGGGGTTTTCTTCAACTATGCCAGGAGGTATAGTATCTTTTGGTCCGCCAGTTGGTGACTGCATGCTCGCGCAGCCCGATACAAATGTAGCCAGCCAGAATAGCCCAATTGAATAAACAAAAATTATTCTTTTAATATTATTTGCCATTTATAAGCCTTATAGACGATTTTCTGTTTTTTTGGATGCTTGTTATTAACCGAGCCGAGAAAGTTGCGTATAGGTTATTATTTAAAGCCGGTTATTTTTTATAATAAACACTTGATTATCAAGTGTTTATTGTTTATCTGGCCATATGAACCATTAAAACGGAAATATCTGAAGGAGATACACCCGAAATGCGCGAAGCCTGACCCAGCGTTCTTGGTTTGATTTTCATTAATTTTTCTCTTGCTTCTTTGGACAAAGAAACGAGATCAAGATAATTAAATTCTGGATTTATGGTCTGATCTTCCATTCGCTTCATTTTGTCTACTATCTCTAATTCTTTTTCAAAGTAGCTTTCATATTTTACTTTTATTTCTGCCTGTTCTACTGTTTCTTTATCAAATTGATTTATTAACTCATTGAAATTATTGTCTGCTCTTTTAATATTATCAAATCCAATTTGTGGTCTGGTTATTAATTGAAACATTTTTAGGTTCTGGGAAATTCCTGGTGTTCCCTGCTCGTTAAGTATTTCATTAATTGAGTCTGGAGAGATTGAGGTGTTTTTCAAATAGGTTACAATGCGATCCGCATTTTCTATTTTCCTTTCTACTTTATTAAGTCTTTCATTTGAAACTAAACCCAATTTATGTCCGAGTGGAGTTAGTCTTATATCTGCGTTGTCTTGTCTTAATAACAACCTATGTTCTGCTCTAGATGTAAACATTCTATAGGGTTCTTCTGTTCCTTTTGTAACGAGATCGTCTATCAGTACCCCTATGTATGATTCGGACCTCTTTAAAATCAATTCTTCTTGATTGTTTATTTTAAGATGGGCATTAATTCCGGCCATAAATCCTTGGCAAGCCGCTTCTTCGTAACCTGTAGTCCCGTTTATTTGGCCAGCAAAGTACAAGTTGTTTATTTTTTTTGTTTCTAGTGTTAACCCAAGCTGAGTAGGTGGAAAATAATCATATTCTATGGCATAACCAGGTCGGAACATTTTAGCTTTCTCAAAACCAGGGATTTTTGTTAATGCCCGGTATTGTACATCCTCTGGTAAAGATGTTGAGAAACCATTAACGTATATTTCAACTGTGTTCCAGCCTTCCGGTTCTACGAAGATCTGATGCCTTTCGCGTTCAGCAAAGCGGTTTATCTTGTCTTCGATTGAAGGACAATATCTTGGTCCCAGTCCTTTTATCCTTCCGGTAAACATCGGAGATCTTTCAAATCCCTCTTTTAGCGTTTCATGCACATCTGGATTGGTATAAGTGATCCAACAGCATTTTTGTTCTTTAGGTACTTCAACATTTGTAAATGAGAATTGGCTGCCTTGACTATCGCCCCACTGTTCTTCCATCTTTGAATAGTCGAGTGATCTACCAACTACACGTGGTGGTGTTCCGGTTTTCATTCGCCCGGCATCAAATCCTAATTCTATAAGTTGTTCAGTTATTCCTGTTGCCGATTTTTCTCCTGTTCTTCCTCCACCGAATCTTTTTTCTCCAACATGAATTATTCCATTAAGGAATGTACCGTTGGTAAGCACTACCGCATTTGATCTTATGTTTAAGCCTAATGTTGTGTTTACTCCACAAACTTTGTTGTTTTCGATTATTAATGAACTTACCGTGTCTTGCCAGAAATCAACGTTTGGTGTTTGCTCTAATGCCAATCTCCATTCCTCTGCAAATCTTTTTCTGTCTGTTTGTGCTCTTGGACTCCACATGGCTGGTCCCTTAGAACTATTTAGCATTCGGAATTGGAGTGTTGTTTTGTCTGTTATAATTCCTGAATAACCACCCATGGCATCAATTTCACGTACGATTTGGCCTTTCGCCACACCGCCCATGGCAGGATTGCAACTCATTTGTGCTATGGTTTCCATATTCATTGTTACCAGCAGCACTTTTGAACCAAGGTTAGCAGCAGCAGCAGCAGCTTCGCAACCCGCATGTCCTGCTCCGACTACTATTATATCGTAATTGTCAAACATTTTTTTGTGATGTTCCACGTGGAACTATTGAGTTTGTAAAAATAATCATTACTATTTAATAATTGTTCCACGTGGAACATGCTTAAAAAAGAGAATATAGCAGTAACCGTCAAACCACAATTATAAAGAATATAAGAATAGAATGAAATGGGTTGAATACTCACAAAGTAGTGATCCGTAATAATTATTTTTAGCTTTATTATATTCATTTATTCTGATAATTCTAGCCAGCGAAACGTTTGTTCATCTATTTTATCCTTGATATCTTTTATAGTGGTTGCAATTAAGGTTAGTTTAGTATGATCAGTTATGCCTGAGTTTAGTTCGGCTGTTAGAATTTCTTCCTGGTCCTCGAGTTTTTTAATATTTGTTTCAAGTTCTGATCGCTCTTTTTCTTCTTTAAAACTCAATTTTCTTTTCGCAACATTAGAAGTAGGTGCTGTTATAGGATTTTTAGAGTCGGGTTTTACTGATTTTTTTGGTTCTTCTTGTTCAAGTCTGTAATCAGTGTAATTGCCTGAATATATCTGTACATTTCCTTCGCCTTCAAAAATAAAAAGCTGATCAGTTAAACGATCTATTAAATACCTATCATGTGATACCAGCATAAGAATACCTGGGAAATTAAGCAGAAAATCTTCTAGGACATTTAAAGTATCAATGTCCAGGTCGTTTGTTGGCTCATCCAGTATCAGGTAATTAGGGTTTTTCATCAACACCCTCATAAGTTGAAGCCTCTTTTTTTCACCGCCGCTTAATTTATTTACCATCCCGTATTGTTTGGCTGGCGGAAACAGAAAGTGTGTTAAAACTTGACTTGCTGTTAGGTTTTTGCCATCTGCCATTGTAATGTATTCGGCAACATTTTTGACCACATCAATTACACGCTCATCATCTTTAAATTCAAGACCTCCCTGTCTATAATAGCCAAATACTGTTGTTTCACCTACATTAACTTTGCCGCTATCAGGTTTAAATACGCCGGTAATAATGTTGAGTAATGTTGATTTTCCGGTTCCATTTTTTCCGGCTACTCCAATTCTATCACCTTTTTTGAAGGTATAGCTAAAATCACTAATAATTGATTTACCATTAAAGGATTTACATACATGCTCAAGTTCAAGTATTTTATTTCCTTGTCTGGAGACGTTAACGCTTAATTCAAGAGATGATTTTATATTTCTACCCTTGGTTTTTTCTTCCAGTTCGTAGAATGAGTCAATTCTAGACTTTGACTTAGTTGTTCTGGCTTTAGGCTGACGACGCATCCATTCCAGTTCCTTTTTAAGGAGATTTGTATTTTTACTGAAGGTGGCATCTTCTGCTGCAGATTGCTCAGCTTTCTTCTCTAAATAGTAGCTATAATTACCATTAAAGTTTTGAATTTTGCCCCTGTCAAGTTCAATGATTCTGGTAGAAACATTATCTAAAAAATATCTGTCGTGTGTAACTAGAAGTATAGTTTTCTGACCGCTATTCATATAACTTTCAAGCCACTCTATAGTTTCAATATCTAAATGATTGGTAGGTTCATCAAGTATATAAACATCTGGATCATCTATAAGAAGCTTTGCGAGCGCTAAACGCTTTTTCTGACCACCCGAAAGAGTAACAATCTTTTGTTCAAGGTGCTGAATTCCCATTCTGCTAAGGATTGTTTTTATCTCGTATTCATACTCCCAAGCATTAGCATTACTTAATTCATCCATCAGTCTATTCAACAATTTCTCATCATTAACTTCCTGATTTACAGCTTCTTCGTATTGGCGTATTAGTTGTTGGCGTTCATTTCCAATAGAATAAATGAAGTCGCTTATTGTTTCCTGATTGCTGAATTGCGGATCTTGTTCGAGGTACCCAATCCTTAGATCGCGTTCAGTTACAACCTTACCTAAACTTGATTGTAAAATCCCTGAAAGTATTCGTAATAAAGTTGATTTTCCTGTTCCGTTAATTCCAACCAGCGCCACCCGGTCCCCTTTATTTAGACCGAAATAAAGGTCTTTAAATAACCAATTATCATTAAATGAATGCCCTAATTTTTCTGTAGATAAAATGCTCACGCTAGTTCTTGTATTAATATGGAAGGATAAGTAAATGTACCCTTAAGATTTTTTAATGATTGATTCAGCATCGCCTGTGCAACAGTCTCTGCCTTTATGCTTCGGTATTTTTTTAATGGGCCCCTTAGAAATGGGTCTATTAATTTGAACGCTGAAATAGCGATTTTTTCTGCAGTACGCGACTCAATACGGTTTCCTGTTAAAAGTGATGGTTGGTAGATATGCAATGACATGATTGCAATCTTTTTTAATTCTTTTTCTAATTCTCCTTTTAACTTTAAATAGGAATTAGATGCTGCAGCATTTGCATCGAGGGACGAAACTAGATGAAATTGTGAAATACCGTTTTTCACACCTATTTCAGCCAGTTTAATTGGATACTCAAGATCTATTTTTCTATAAAGCTTCTTATCTGGACTTGCTGCTTTTGTGGTACCAAGGCAACTATAAATTATATCACCCCTGATTTCCGGACTATATTTCTCTAATTCATCAAAATTAACGATCAATTCCTGAACTTTATGATTAGGGACTTTTAGTGGTTTTCTAACTAGCAGCACTATCCGTGAGATTTCATCGGATTCTATTAGCAGAGATAGTAAATTACTGCCAATAAGTCCGCTTGCTCCAACTAAAATGACTGTATACGCCATTGATTCGTTTTATTATTCAACAAATGTACGCATTAGTAAGTTTGGAATTAATATTGTGTGTTTTAACATATAATTATAAATAAAAAAATGAAAAAGATTATTCACCGCGCTTCGGATCGCGGAATTCAAGACCATGGCTGGTTAAAGGCTGCTCATTCATTTAGTTTTGCCCAATACCATGATCCCTCGAAGGTTAATTTCGGTTTGTTAAGAGTTTTGAACGATGATATTGTTGCCCCCGGTATGGGATTCGGCACTCATGGTCATGATAATATGGAAATTGTCACCATTCCATTAAAGGGATTACTTGCTCATAAAGATAGCCTGGGTTCTGAAGGTAATATAAGCTATGGTGAAGTCCAGGTTATGTCTGCAGGAACTGGTATTCGACATTCGGAATTTAATGGCTCTTCTACAGAGGAAGTAAATTTGTTACAAATTTGGGTATTTCCTAAAGAAAGAAATATTCAGCCCCGTTACGATCAGATGAGTTACGATCTTGAGAAAGTACACAATTCATTTTTGACACTTGTTTCACCTAATTCGGGAGATGAAACTATGTGGATTAATCAGGACGCATTTTTCAGTCTGGGATCTTTTGATGGCGGTAAAAGTACCAATTATAACATACAACATCCCGGAAACGGAGCATATGTATTTGTAATAGAGGGTCATACCGAATTGGATGGAAGTTTGTTAACTACACGAGATGCCATGGGTGTCTATGAAATAGAAACTCTAAATTTTAATTTTATTGAAAATACTAGGTTATTAATCATTGAAGTTCCAATGCACTAAAACTATAGGGCTCTTTTTGATAAATAGTGATCTTCTTTATCTGTCATCTGAGCTTTTGAAGTTTTACTTTTATCAGAATATCCGAGCAGGTGAAGTGTTCCGTGAATGATAACCCTGTGGAGCTCTTCTGTAGCATCGAGCTCAAGTTCTTTTGCGTTTTCCTTAACTCTATCAATACTAATGAAAATATCTCCGGCTATCTCCAGCTTAACATCACTGTTATCAAACGTGATAATATCGGTATAGGTGTCATGATTGAGATATTGTTTATTGATATCAAGTAAATAGGCATCGCTGCAGAATATAAAATTTAACAGTTTTAGCCGATGATTTTCCGAAATAATTGTATTTCTGATCCAGGTTCTTAACGATCCCTTTTGCTTTACTGTGAAGGATATATCCTCGTTAAAGAAATTAATAGGTATTTGGCCCATTAAATTTTAAAATGAAGTTCAAGCTCATTTCCTTTTGAATTGAAAACACATTGATCGGCAAGTTTTTGAATTAGAAACACTCCCCTACCTGTTAAATTTTCAATATTTTCTGGTTCAGAAGGATCTAGAAGCTTGTTAAAATCAAAACCTTCTCCTTCATCAGTTATTGTGAAAATAAGGCGTTTATCACCAATAACCTTCGGATTGAGGTACACCTTTTTTTCTGAACTTTCACGATTTCCATGAACGATTGCGTTGTTTACAGCCTCACTAAGGCAGGTAAGTACTTTTGCGTAAAGTTCATCCTTGAAATCATATTGTACACTCAGCTCATCTATGAAATTTTCAACGACGCTGATACTTTCAATCCTGGAGGGTAACTGCAGGGTACAAATCGAAGTGTTATCTGAAAATTCTGTATGATTCCTCATTTATCTCCCGAATTTAAATATTTAAAATAATCCCCCACTTTTATTTTATAATATGAATTTAATGAAGGGGCCATTGTTTTTAGCAGATCGATTTCTTTTTGCTTAATTTTTTGGAATTGTTGAAAGATAATTGAATTGGTATTTGGAGGAGTAATTCCTTCTTTACTTTCTCTTTTCTGTTCCTCTTCACGTTCTCGATCTGCTTTTTCTGCATCGAGTAATTTACTCAGAATTTCCTGCTGCCTGTTTAGTGTTTCTTGTTGTATTCGCTTGTTTACGAGATCTGTTTCAGTTTGTTCCATCTCTTTCATTAGCTTATCCAGATTTCCTAATGCACCTTTTCCATCTTTATTTTCCATTTTATTGATCTCCTGCATGGCTTGTCTGATCATTTGTTGTTCACGCGCCATTTTAGTCAATTGTTCACTCATTTCCCGGCCACTTTTGCCCTGCTGACCGCTTTTTTGCTGACCCTGTTTTTGCATATCCTCTCTTGCTTTTTGCATGTTATTATTTAACTGCTCTTGCATTTTGCTGAGCTGAGAAAGATTTTTCTTTTGTTTCCCCTTTCCTCCTGATTTCCCATTCTGTTGGGCTTGTTGCAATTGCTCTAACGCTTCATTTAACATTAATGCGAGGTTATTTATGGAGGTCATGGCAAATTGCTGGTTACGATTTGCCTCAGCAGTGCGGCGCTCGCCCAGACTTTCAATGGCTTTTCCAATATTAAAATTTATTGCCTGAATTTCTTTGTTTACAACTGATTGAATTTGAGGAACCTTTTTACTAAGAGAATATAAGCTGTCTTCAATCATTTTTAGATTGATCTGAATTTCTTTTTGTTTTTGACTCTGGATAATATAGTTTGGATCATTACTGTTAATTTGTCTTACTACTTGCATGGTTTTCTCCTGATCAAAAGAACTCATAAGGAGGTTATCAAGTATTTCTCTTAGACTTTTTGCGTTGACTTCACTTTCCTTTTCTTCAGATTCCTGTTGCATACTCTGAAGATCTTTGCTAAGCTTTTTTATTTCTGCGGCAGCTTTCTTCTGGCTTTCAGCAGCTTTTTTTTGATCTTTCTGATCCAGTTTATCAGCGCTTTTTTGTTGCTCTTTATCTATTTCCTGCTTAGCTTCCCGTTGATCTTCGAAATCATTTTTTTGTTCAAGTTCTTCATTTTTTTGTTCAAGCTCATTAAGCTCTTCTTTCAGTTCTTCAAAATCTTCCTGCAGCTTTTTTTGTTCTTCTTTCAGTTCTTCAAGTTCTGCCTTTTTATCTAGTGATTTTTTACTAAGGTTTTCCTGATCGCTGGCAAGCTCTTCAAGTTTTTCTATTGTATTACTTAATTTTTGATCAAACTCAAGTTGTTTGTAAAGTTCTAAAATACGGTCAAGTTCTTTTTGCAGTGATTTATTATCCATCTGCATTTTTGATAATTCTTCTTGAGTCAGATTTTTATTATTTTTTTCGAGGAGCTTTTCGATATTTTTCAATATTTCGCGAGTCTTCTCATCCAGAACATTATTGAAAAGTTCTTCAATCTGTTTTTGTTTTTCGAGAATTTGTTCGTTTTCTTCCTGCTGTTCCGTTGAATTTTGCTTGTTAACTTTTCGAATATCTTTAACTAATTCATCAATTTCTTTTTGTTTATTCAGAAGGTTTTGAATTTGCTTTTTTTCTTCAAGTGAAAGATTCTTTTTGTTCAATAGCTCCTGATTCAATTTTTTAGTTTCCTTCTCTAACTGGGCAGACTTCTTAATGGCCTCCTCCATCTTTTTTTTGATCTGCTTAGAGTTTGATTCTAACCTTTGCTCTAAATCTTCTTCAGAAGGCAGTCTCAACGTTTTAATAATTGATTTAGCAGATTTCGGTCCATTAACCGCATCATTATCGAATACCTCAAAATAGTATTCAATTTCTTCTCCCGGTTTTGCCGCAATTTGATTCACATTCCATAGGTAGAAAAAATTACTCTGAAGACTATTTTTATCAATTTTTATTGATTTAATTTCTTCTTTTTCTGCATTTTTTGTTTTTTCTGAAATTACTCTGTAATTGAAGTTTAGTTTTGAGAAACCATGATCATCATTAGCTTGTCCAACAAAATATAATATCCTGGAATTAAGCGAATCTGCTCGTTCGTTTACATTAATTACTGGGAGCAGGTCAGGTATTATTCTTAATTCATATGAAACACCTTCTGTTACCCGTACATCAGAATTAATTGGTTTAATAGTATAAGAAAGGCTTTTTAATGCCCTATAGCTAAATTTAAATTCATTTTCTTCAGATTCATTTAACAAAAAGCTTTTCTTGTTTAGCTCCACATTGATCTGATCAGAATTTTGTGCCCTGAATTTCCAGGTAATAACGGATCCCTCCGGAACAATTAAGTCACCAGTATTTTCTAGCTTTTCATTTTTTTTATTGAGGTATTGAGGATATTCAATTAGCACATCAAAATCTAAAAGAGTAGGCTTAGCCTTCACCTCGAGTGTATACTCTTCTGATCGGAATTCACCAGCCTTCAATGTTATCTTTTTATTTTTCTGTAAGTTTTTGAAGGTGTGTTTAAAGCGGATAATATTTTCTTTATCAAGTTTAAAGGTATTTAATCCGTCTTCCAGGTAAATGTCAGCAGGAATTTCATTACCCACTAGTTTAATTGATAAGGTAAAATCAGCTCCCTGTACAACAGAAAGTTGTTTATTAAGAATCTCAAACGTGAATGGAGCCTTTTTTACAAATTGTTTATTGTGATTGATCAAGCGTTCTGTGCTTTCACTAAGAATAGAGGGCGATGCAAAAAATACGATGATGATAATTGCTAATGGTCCTAAAAGGTATTTTAAATATTTTCTGTTTTCACTGATATGAATTGCGGAAGTAAATGGAACGGGTCTTAGTTCGGAAATTTTCTGATTAATGCTGGCTTCAATCAGGTTTCGCTGCTCAGGCTTAAGTTCCGAAAGCTTCTTTAATTGTAATGTATTTAACAATTTGTCTTTTATAGGTATAAAATGCCTGCCAATTATTGAAGATGCCTGTTCATAGCTGATTGTATTTCCAAGTTTGAAATAAGCTAAAAGGGGATGAATGATGTATGCTGCTAAAACGAAAGAATTACCCAAAACAAACGCATAAAATAATACACTTCTTACGGTCGGATCAAAATGTCCCCAATACTCAGCAAATGTTATTACTAAATAGGCAAAAAGGAAAGATGAAGCCAAAAAGATAGAACCCTTTACGACTTTATTGAGATAATACTTTCGTATAAAACCGTCAATTTTATTGATAAGATAAACATAGTTATCATCCGACTTGTTCATACTTAATCTTCCAACAGGTTTGTTTATTTGAATTTAATGAAAATTAACTATAATAGATTTAATTGTGTAGTCTGTAATCATAATTTATAGATATGTGACTTTGTCCAGATTATTTTTTCTTTAAAAGGACAACATTCGCAACCTTTCGCTCCCCTTCGTGATCCCATTTCTTATTATCTGTAGGGAAATTAACAACCCCGTTATCCTTATAATTAGTTATCCACAAGGTTGTTGACCCACCTCCATCCAAATTGATCGCATCTGATGCATGTAACCAGCGCATTAATTTTGTTAGTTCGAAGAGACTCATTCCGGCAGAGTTTTCATTCCGGCCATCAACTGTAAGCAATAGAACCCGTTTATTTTTCATTATTGCTACAGCGGTTCGCGGATGTCTGGTTTTATTGAAGGTATTTGTTGTATCTAATTTTTCAATTGTTTGATTCAATATCAGAAGCGGACCGCTCACCATGATATCTTCAGCTTTGAGTGATTGCTCCCAGAAGGGGCTACCATCCCATTTTGCAATTTTTAATTTCCCTTTATTAAACACCAGGGCAGATTGCTGATGTGCTGCCCTTTTTCCACTTTTTCCAAGACGGTTTTCATTGATTACCATCCCGTCTGCCCGTATATAATCCACTGACCCACCATTTGTAATATCAAAGAAAGTACCGTTAAGTGCTGCCATGGCATTGTTTTGTTTGCCAAAATCACTTGTTTTTATAAGTTTTTTGGAATCATACCCTAAGTCAAACAACAAGCTATTCTTTTGTTTTACCTCGAGGATACTTATATTTTGATTAGAACTAAAGAGCGAATTATTAAACCAAAAAGTTTTTAAAAGCACGCCTTTTGCTATTTTCTCTTTTTTCCAATTGGCTTTTGATACAGCCATAGAATCAGATTGTGCAAATATTCTGCTAGTCTGAACTAAGAGATACAATACTGAAAAAATTAAGATTTTCATAGTAATAAACCAGTGCTCTAAATTACCAAATCTCAAAAAATAAAAAGCCCCGGAAAATATTTTCCGGGGCTTCTAATCTAAATTGTGATTTTATTTTTTTGGATCTAAAGCCTCTTCGATTCTAACTAAAACATCATCAAGATGAGCCCTTAATACTGGGTTTGAATACTTGGTTAATGCTGTTTTTACCTGTGCTGCCAATAATTTAAGTTCTTGTCTAGCCATCGGACGGATGTCTGATTGTGAAACATCAATCTGTGGTCCTGCGAAAGCTGCAAATTGAGGAGGAACTGAAGCTTCATTTTCATTTAGAAGATATGACATCCTTTCAATATAGGCACGCTGCAGGTTTCTGCGATAAGTATCCAAATTTGCACCTGTTTTAAGTTCCGACCAAATGCCATTTCGAAGATCTGCCAATAATTCATCCATTGGATAGGAGTTTGCACCGTTTTTAACTGAGTTATCAATAACCCTGCTCAAACGTCCAAAATCAAGAACTCCATTCAGAACTCCTACTTGTGTTCTTCTTAATCGGTCAACAATGCCCGCATTATCAAATTTGTTAAGTACATTCTGGTCAAGCATCCAGACCGGAGTAATAAAGGCTTGATCATTAATGAATTTTACGGCTTCTTTTTGTTTTGCCCTTGCTACATGTGTATACACAGGGCCCTTTTGTTCATAGGTTTTATCATCCTCATAAATACCACCGATATTTGAACGTACGTGACCCATATAACGATTCCACTGGCTTAGTACTTCGCCATATAGTTCTTTAAGGTTATCATAGGGCTTACCTTCTTCATAAGTCCATTTTTCAATATTCGGTAGGATACGTTTCAAATTCGCAATTCCATATTTGGAAGCTTTCATCGCATCATCACCCAAATCTTCGGATTGTGCACGCGGATCGATAGGGTTTCCTGTTTGCTGTCCATAGAAATAAACTGGGTTTCCTGCTCTTTCTATAGTCCATTTGTTTAGTGTTTTAGCCTCTTCTTCGGGTGTTTGATTATCAAACCATGAGTAACCCCATTTCACCGCCCATTTATCATAATCACCAATTCCTGGATATAAAACAACTCCTTCGTCTCCGGGTTGAGCGATATAATTAAATCGGGCATAATCCATAATTGATGGTGCTGTTCCACCCATTCTTTTAGTGAAGGATGGAGAACGCAATGAATCAACAGGATAGGCAACGCTTGATCCAAAATTATGTGGAAGTCCGAGAGTATGTCCAACTTCATGTGAAGACACAAAACGAATCAGTTGTCCCATGACTTCGTCTTTAAATTTCGGACTGCGGGCATCCGGATTTATGGCAGCTGTTTGGACAAAAAACCAATTTCTAACCAGATTCATAACATTATGATACCAACCTATATCTGATTCCATGATCTCACCCGAACGTGGATCGGAAATATGTGGTCCATAGGCATTGGGGATGTTGGAAGCAAAATACCGGATCACAGAATACCGGGCGTCTTCAGGTGACCAGTCTGGATCATTTGCAGGAGCCTCCATTGCTGTGATAGCATTTTTAAAACCTGCTTCTTCAAATGCTGCATTCCAGTCTTTTACACCCTCAATAAGATAAGGTCTCCATTTAGCAGGAGTAGCAGGATCGATATAATATACTATCTGCTTTTTAGGTTCTACCAATTCACCACGTTTATAAGCAGCCGGATCTTTTGGTTCCAGTTTCCAGCGATGAATGTAGCGCGTAACCTGTGCTTTTTGTGCATCTAGTCCGTAATCTGTCTGGCTTTGTCCGAAGAACCCAACCCTATCATCCGAAAAACGAGGTTTAAATGGAACTTTAGGCAATAAGAGCATTGAATTGTGAATTTCAACAGTCATTGAACCAATCGATTTATCTCCCGGCGCATCTGAAGCACGGTATGTTTTTAATGAACTAACCTCAATATTAATTGGGAAGGATTTAATCGTATCAACATAGCTTCGGGTTTCATCCATTACCGTTATTTTATATTGAGTTCTTACAGACTGCGGCAAACCAAGTGATTGAACATCCTTTGCAAACAGATCGGTTACATCAATAACAACTGAATTGGAATCTTTGTTGATAGCCTTAATGTCAAATGAGGATAAAACGGCCTCCAGGTTTGAATTTTTAACAGCCTCAAACATTTCTGTTTTTTTATCTGCGATATTGCGGTATGAAGGAATCCGGATCATTACCTGCTTGTCTCTTCTTTGCCATTTCCAGATCTGCTCATTCAGTTCCTCGCCACCATAAGTTCCGTCGACAGTTGGGGTTTTAGAATAACGGGTAACCACAAGCATTTCACGGTTAAATAATGAGTCGGGTATTTCATAAAAATATTTCCCATCAAGACGATGAACCTTAAATAAACCATTATCAGTTTTGGCTTTATCGGTTATGACCTCTTTATAGGGCTTAATGCCTGTTTTTGGCGGTGTTGCCGGTGCTGGAGCAGCTGGCTTAGCGGGCTCAGTAGCCGGAGTAACAGGTTTTTTGCGATCCTGTGCCTGGACATAATCCAGTCCGGAAAGAAAGATTAGCGCCGCTACAACGGCGATTTGTACTTTACGAAATCTTATTAACATAGGGTTTTATTTAATGGTTAGGGTGTAAGCTATTTACAAATCTATTGATTGAATTGAATATGTATAATTTTTTTACACTTTTCGAGGATAAATATATCAATTCCTACAAAAAGGAATATTAATCGAAGAAATAATTGTTTTCATGTTTCTTCATGAAATTCAAATGAAATCAATCAATGGGTTCATCTACCACCATGATCACTAGTACCCATCAATCTATTTTTAAAGATGATTTTGAGCTTAAAATGTATATCATCATTAATTCTTTTCTATTTTTAAAAAATGGATAGTTCCATAGCTGGTTATAAATAATATTGTAATGAAAATAAAGCAATTTATAGTACTAATCTTGTCCTTTTTAATTGTAGAAGCTGCTTTTTCAAACGCGCTACCACCACGAAAGATTCTTAAAATATTAAAGAATTCAGTCATCCTTAATGATCATTTTACTGGCTTTTCGCTTTTTGATCTGGGTAAAAGGAAAATGATTACAAGTCTGAATGAAGATAAATATTTTACGCCGGCTTCAAATGCCAAATTAGTTACATTTTATGCTGGTTTAATGCTTTTAAAGGATTCAATTGCCGGACTAAAATACATTGAGCGCGGCGACTCTTTGATTTTTTGGGGAACAGCCGATCCTTCATTTCTTGATCCTCAGTTTAAAGAGCAGCAAGTATTAGAGAAACTTAACAGCTCAGGAAAAAAGATTTATCGGGCAAAAGGAGTATTTAAGGGTGATTTTTATGGTACGGGCTGGACTTATGATGATTATAATGAGTATTACCAGCCCGAAATGTCAGATTTGCCGATGTATGGTAATGTTGTGCGTTTTAGTAGAAATTCAGAAGGATTACAAAGCTATCCGGGATTTGTTTCCGGGGGACTTATGAAACTGCATACAGTCCAATCTGAGCCTACTTCAAGATTTTTAATTAAACGGGATATCATGAGTAACGTATTTAATCAGCCGATTTCAAGTGCGCCCGTAGGATTTAACCAGGTAATACCGTTTAAAGTTTCAGATGAATTAATTGGAGAGTTGTTAAAACAATCAATTCCGGCATTTTCAGGCAGTATCACTTATTCAAAACCTACACAAACCCAGACATGGAATAGTATTTCGGCAGATACACTTTATAAAAGAATGCTACTGCCAAGCGACAATTTCATTGCCGAGCAAATTCTTTTAAATATTGCTGCAAGTAAAGGAATGGAAATGAATACTGCTGTAGTAATTGATTATGTAAAAAAGAATTTTCTGTCTGACCTTCCTGATAAGGCAGTATGGGTAGATGGTTCAGGCCTTTCCAGGCAAAATTTGTTTACGCCAAGAAGCATAGTTAGGCTATGTGAAAAGATTTATGATGAAATTGGCGATCAGGACCGGCTTTTTGACCTCTTACCCCAGGGTGGAAAAACGGGAACATTAAAAAATCTTTTTAAAGGAGATAAGCCCTATGTATTTGCAAAAACAGGAAGCCTGTCAAACAACAATAATTTAAGCGGCTATCTCATTACAGCTTCGGGTAAAAAACTGATTTTTTCATTCATGAACAATAATTTTACCAGGCCGACATCAGAAATACGTTCTGAAATGGAAAAAGTGATCAACGAGATTCACAAAAAATATTGATTGGTTTTAATAGATTTAGCAATTATTTACTGGTTTCATGGCAGATAAATCTGCCAAAACAAAAATCAGCAGCATGAAAAACATAAAGGTCGTTCTTATATTATTTTTGGCAATTCTTGCATTATGCTTCAGAATAGATGATCCTGGCACAACCATAATTTACATACTTAGGCATGCTGAAAAAGATCTTTCAGACCCTAAGAATCAGGACCCCGAACTTAGTATCGAGGGCAGAGAAAGAGCTGAGGCATTAGCCGTAAAATTGAAAGGTATTAAACTTGATGCGGCATTTGCTACAAAGTATAAAAGAACAAGACAGACCGCTTTCTATTCTGCGAATAACAACAAATTGGAAGTCCAAACATATGATGCACAGGATTTTCGAGGAATCTCGGAGCTAGTAAAAACAAGATATAATGGGCAAAAGGTTCTAATTGTGGGGCATTCAAATACTGTACTGGAGCTGCTCGAGGCTTTTGGTGCTCAAAGGCCCCTTTTTGCCCTTGCCGATGATGATTATGATTTCTTTTTTGAGCTGACTATTGATTCAAAAGGAAAGGTAGATCTTAGAACGATGCGATACGGAAAGTCGAATCATAGTAGCATAATAAAATAGGAACTTCAACCAATAAGTTTATAAAAGGCATGAAGAATGGTACAGGCTTAAGCCTTTTTTTTGGTGGTACTGCTTATTTGGGAATGCCTCATAACCAGGCTTTCAAAAAACTTGTTTTTGAAGGTATTGAGATATACGGGCTAAATCATGGTGCATCCCGAAGCAATAATATTACGCTGGATATTTTTTCTATCGCCGAAAATGAAGCCGCCAGGCGCTTTGGAGCTGAAGATTCTATCTTTTTGTCGAGTGGGTATCTAGCCGCTCAGCTAGTTGTTCAGCAATATCATGATACTCATCTGCTAATATATGCCCCTGATACCCATCCGGCACTCTGGATTGGAAAACCCAATGCGCCAAAAATAAAATTTGAAGTATGGGCAGAGCAAGCGATCAATCAGATCAATGAATCAGATCAACCCGTGATGATCATCAGCAATTCGCTCAATAATTTAATTCCTGAGATCTACCGATTTGATTGGCTAAAACGGATTGATCCTAAGAAAGAACTTGTCTTATTGATTGATGATTCGCATGGAGTTGGAATTAGAGGATATGAGGGCAAGGGAATTTATAGCAATCTACCCAAATTGCCTAATATCCAGATTTTTGTAATAGGCTCTATGGCCAAGGCAATGGGTTTTGATGCAGGTCTTATTCTTGGCAGTAATGCAGGGATAACGAGTTTGAGAAATTCACCTGTTTACGTTGGCAGTTCACCCCCTTCACCAGGGATGCTTTATGCCTTTGTTCATGCGGAGCTAATTTATAAGCAGCAGCTAGAGAATTTGCACAGTAATTTAATACTCTTTACAGATCTGCTTGAATCTACAAAAAAGCTTTTTTTCATTCCTGATTTTCCGGTATTTTTGCTTGAGGATGATCAAATCGCAGTTGATATTTTAAAAAACGGTATTAATATATCCTCCTTTCCTTATCCTGATCCTAGAGGTAAATCAATTCACAGAATCGTTGTAAATAGTAGTCATAAGAAGGAAGAGCTTGAAATTCTCGCAAGTGCGATCAACAAAATTTATTAATCCCAATTAAATTCAAATGGGACAATGTATTTTTTATTACTAATCAATTTATAATTTCTTTGAGGATTTACAGGTCTTCGAACGCAATGTCCATTAACTCATAATTCTTCCATCCAATAAAATCGAAATGCCACCACTCATTATTAAGTACTCTGAATCCGTATTTTTCCATGGTATCTCGAAGTAATTTCCGGTTTTGAAGGATATTGGCAGGAAGATTATTAAAATCAGATGCTGCTTCTGCAGCGAAGCTGTCGTAAGGAGTAGGCATTTCTAATTCTTTTCCCGTTCTCAGATCGATTAGAGTTAGGTCAATTGCGCAGCCCCTGTTATGACGCGATCCATCTTTTGGGTTTGCAACAAAACTTTTATCAGAGGCAATTGCAAAGAATTTAACCGTTACACTATACGGGCGGTAACCATCAAATATTTTTAGTCCGTACCCGGATTTTTCCAGTTCATTCTGAACATTTTGAAGTGCATCAACTACCGGTAACCTCGCAAACGCCCTTGCCTGTTTGTAAACAGCTTGTTTAGCAAAATTATTTTTCTTGGCGTATCTGATATCAAGTTTAATAGTGGGGATACGTTTTTTGATTTCAATTAGCTCCTTGTTTTTATCGAGCTCAACTGATTTTTTATAGGTACTATACTCATTAATGACCTCTAATCCATATGGATTTTTAAGTTGTGAATAAGTTTCATCGAATCCGAATAGGAGGAGAAAGAACAGAAATTTTTTCATCAGCGATTAGAGACGATCAAAAGATCAAGATCTTTCATTGGGATATTAAAGCGGTCTGATAGATCTTTATTGGTCAATTTTCCCTGGTAAAGGTATATTGCGTTCCGAATCCCAGGCTTTTCCCAAATCAAATTCATTATTCCACCCATTTCTCCTATATCTAAAATGATCGGAGTGAAAATATTAGTTAAAGCGTAGGTAGCAGTACGCGAAACCCTCGATGCAATATTTGGAACACAATAGTGGATCACATCGTGTTTTCTGAATGTTGGGACGGTATGATTAGTAACACTTGATGTTTCAAAACACCCACCCTGGTCAATACTAACATCAATTATCACTGAGTTGGGTTTCATTTTACTTACTGTTTCCTCTGAAACAATGCAGGGACTTCTGCCATGATTTGCGCGAATAGCTCCGATGGCTACATCACAACTACAAATTGCCTTGTGTAATACAGCAGGTTGTATCACAGAGGTAAAAACCCGGCTACCAATATTATTTTGAAGTCGACGTAACCTGTAAACTGAGCTATCGAAAACTTTGACTTCAGCACCCAGCGCGATTGCAGTTCGAGCAGCAAATTCTCCAACCGTTCCCGCACCTAAAATAACTATTTCAGTGGGAGGTACACCGGTAATTCCCCCAAGCATTAAACCCTTTCCTTCAAATACATTACTTAGGTATTCTGCAGCAATGAGAACAGAAGTAGCGCCTACAATTTCACTCATGGCCCTCACAACACTTAAAATATTTCCTTCGTCACGAAGGTATTCAAAGGACAAAGCGGTAATGTTCTTTTTCATAAGTGATTTCAGATAATCGGCTTTCATAGTCGACATCTGTAGTGCAGAAAAAAGAACCTGACCCATTTTCATCATTTCAACCTCATCCTCTGTTGGTGGGGCAATTTTTATAATCAGATCAGCTTTGTAAATCTCCTTTTTATCGTAAACAATCTGAGCTCCCTGCTCGCTATAATGATTGTCTTTAAAGTTTGCAGCAAGTCCGGCTCCAGCTTCAATTACGACTTCATGACCATTCTGGACTAATAACCCAACCGATAAAGGGGTTAAAGCAATTCTATTTTCCTGAAAAGAGGTTTCTTTAGGTATACCGATATACAGGTTGTTTTTTTTGTTTCTTAGCTCTAACATCGCCTCCTGCGGTTGCATCATGGCTTGTTTTGCAATGTCAGATAATTCACTCATCATGCTGTTTTTTTATAAGGGAATTGAAGGTACGAAAATTTTAAAAATGGAAATATTTAATTTAGATTAAAACCTTAAAACCTTTATGTTGCGTAATCCAGCTTCAGCTTCAGATATTGTTATTTTAACATAGTGTTGGGGCCAGAGATCAGGTATATTTTGAGGCCATTCAATAAAGCAGAAATCGCCGGATGCTAAATATTCTTCAAATCCGATATCGTATGCTTCATTCTGAGTTTTGATTCGGAAGAAGTCGAAATGATAAATTTTACCA